>Ga0208245_1000465_pt1 | contig 33624 bp, 56 predicted proteins | sample RifOxyC1_FD_184035 | JGI IMG/M metagenome (GOLD analysis project Ga0208245, IMG submission 184035) | Soil microbial communities from Rifle, Colorado - Rifle Oxygen_injection C1 (SPAdes) | ecosystem: Environmental > Terrestrial > Deep subsurface > Rock core/Sediment | place: Rifle, Colorado... | reverse complement strand
CAGAGTTCTGGTGTTTCCTCCCGCATCACCGATAGAATTAGCCCCGCCATTGGTTAAGTCAGTATCCCCTACTTGATTATCAGCAAAGGTGATGTCCATAAAATCAACATTATTTGTGCCGGTGAGATTGGCTCCGGTGACAGTGATGGTTTTGGCGGTGCCGAGATAAGCTGTTTTAACCAAAAGGCGGTTGGTTGCTGAATTACCAGCCAGAGAGAGGGTTCCGGTAACAATAATATCTGTATACCCTATATTAAAGATGTCTGTTTTTACCGCCGTGCCTGTGCGAGTGAGGGTGGCAAATGTGTTTTGATAACTGGATGTAACCATGGCATTTCCAGAACCCGTAAAATTTACTATGTTGAATGTTTTGCTGCCTCCACTAAGCCATCCCACTCTCAAGTCAGCATTAGATCCTGTCATATTGACAGTAGAAGTATCGGCATTAAGGGTTAAATTTGCCGCAGCCGTCATATCCCAACTAGTGTTATTTGCAGAGATGTTAATAATAGAATTGCCTAAAGTTACAGTTCTAGTATTTGTATTATATGAATAGAATATATACCAATTATGCGTCAAACTCCCTGCCCCGCCGTCCGTAATGAGGGTTCCCGAAGTATGGGTGATTTGATTACTAATAGTCAGCCCATCCCCCAGCGTTATCGTCCCGACAGAGGTGGTGAGGTTATAGAGCGTATTCCCTGCCGAGGTTAGAGTCCCCGTGGCATTCATCGCCAAAGTCGCCGCCCCGCTGGTGGTGTATTTAGTTGCCGCCAAAGTCACCGAACCCGAGACCGTTAGGGTAAAGGCGTTGTGGGTGAGGGTGTTGGTGTAGCCGGTTTGATCTATCGTTTTTGCGACAGCCGTGGCATCTACCGTCACATTGCCAGAGTTAGCGTCAAAAACCACATCGTCAGTTGCGTCTGGTTTGACAGTATCAGCCGCCCCACCGCTCGTGGTACTCCAAGTGGCATCGGCTGAATAATTTCCTCCTGCTGTTCGGGCGTATTTAGTCATATCACTTCGCTGTTAATGCTGTTATTTTCGCTTGGTACTCTATTTTCTGCTCGTCAATTCTAATTTTCTGTTCATCTAACTCGGCAATCATCTTTTTAAGTTCCGCTTTGGTCGGCTCGACGGGTTTGGGTGGATTTTTTATCATCTCCACCCAATTATCTATCCTCGCTTGGGCTTGCTTTTCAATCTCTTTGTCGTCAGGGACTTTGTCAGTTTCGTAATATAAAGCATCGCAGAACTCCCCTACTTCCGTCTGGGCTTTTAAGATTACCCGAATATCCTTTGTAAGATTAATCATATGGTTCCTTTCTATGCTAAAGAAATGATTCCGTCTGCGTGAAACTGTAAAGTTATTGTGCTGTTAGAGGTTATTTGTGCTCCGCCAAAATCAAACGAACATATTAAGTCGTCATTTGCGGTGGTATCGTCATAAATAACAGCGTGGTAAGCGGTGAGCGTGGAATCTGTCCACTCGACATCGGTGGCGTCCCATTTAGTTGTCGCCGCTTGGGTAACAGCTTTGCCCGCCAAGGTTGCCCCTCCAGTTGTGTAACCATTCCCATTAGCCAATTCGTTAGCCACTACGTCAGCTTTAACATTATGCGTAGCTGTGAATGCGTGAGAGTTATTGAGAAGCATCACTTTAATAGTATCCGCTTCCAAATCAACCTCTTTATTCATTAGATTAGCTTTGCATTTTTGATAAATCCCGCTTGCCATTTTTATCTCCTATTTTACTTATTAAATCTAAACTAGGTAAATGGACGACTATATCATATCCGCCCCTGTTGTTTTTTATTTTCTCTACTTTAGCTTTAATCACAGGTTTTCCATTTATTATTTTAGCTTTGAATTTCATCACATATCCAATATTAGTTTTGAACCAGATTTTATTTTTATATTCCCAGAGACAGTATCTACTGTGAATAGGGTTGTCCCAGCAGAGTTTTGAACTTCAAGTGCGGTAGCAGAATCCACGGAAGGTTTTATTGTAACTGCCCCTGTTATCGGGTCGTTGGAAGCGTCAAGTTTGAGATAGCGGGTGTCGGCAGATCCTACGCCTAAATTATGTTTTGTACGGCTCATATAGCAATATACCTCACTACTTGAGAAGCCGATCCTGAAATTACAAATACATCGGCTAAATTATCAATATCTAAACTTACCGACTCCCCGGCCAGAAGTTCAAAACCATTCGCAGTGGTGCATCCGGTAGCCCCAACATAAACCGCTGCCGTATTGGTTGACAGGGCTTTGATGGTGACGCTAGAAATGGCTTGAGATGAAGCAATCGCCTCAGCTGTGCCGGTGGGGACGGTTTTGGAACCATTGTAAACAGTGGTAAGAGGTGCGATCGACAGGTTGCCAGTGATAGTCGAGTTCACCAATAAACGATAAGTAGAGGGGTCTATCCTGGCCTGAAGTATATCCCCGGAACCATCATTAGCCAAAAGCAAAATAGTCACATTGCGATTCGCATCTCTTTTGGAATCTTCTGTTGCCATATAGTTCTATTATATCAGATCTACTCTAGTTTTGCGTGTGCCTTTTCGGTTGCGATCCGGTCGCCAAGCCAGATTTCCTTTTTGCTCAATGCGTCCTCCTGATCTTTGGCGGCTTTGGTTTTGGTTAGCAGGTTGGTCTCCAGCGTTTCCAATTTCTTCAGTTGCCCTTTCGCTTTGAACAAAATCTCCTCTGCTACTTTTTCTTTTTGTTCTGTTATATCTTTTTGTTTTTCGATTTCCGCTTTGGTTTTGTCCAGTTCCATCCTGTCTTTTTCTAGGATTTCGTCTTTTTGTTTCGCCCTATTTTCACGTGCTATTAAAACTTCAAAATCATTATTGTTTTGCTTTTTTTGTTTTGCCACCTCCGCCTCCGTAAGTTTGAGATCCGCTCTTTGCTTTTCGATTGCTTCGTTCCGGCGTTCTGTTTTCTCTACTTCTGCATTGTGAGCTTCAATTTTGCTTTGCAACTCTTGTTCTTTGTATTCTATTCCCTCCTCCCTTGCTTCCAGTCCACTTGCCCTATTCCTTGCCTCTTCAGTAGCCCTATTTCGTATTTTTTGTATTTCCGCTACCACCCGTTCCTTTTCCCTTTTCCAGTCGTTCCTGACGGACTCTATGTCCTCTGTGATTTTTACTTTTAACTTCTGAAGCCGGATAAACTCGGTGGAAAGCCCGTCAACCTTTTCTTGCATCGCCCTTTTTTGGGCTTGTAATCTTGGCAATTCCAAATCCAACCGCTTTTTATCCTCTAAAATAGCATTTGCGGTAACTTTAACAATACCGACAGCTTGTTCGAATTCGTCTAATTGTTTCATTTAGCAGAAATCTTTTAACTTTTCGATTAGGTCGTCTACTTTTTCGTTACCCTCAAGTTCGATCCCCATATTCTTGCACTCTTCCACCAGTTCGGAACGTGTCGGCTTTGTTTTGATCGGAGTTTCTGTTGTAACACCAGCAAACTCAACCTTTTCTTTTGGTATAATTGTTGTTGATGATTCTGGCGTTGAGATAGTCGTAGTATTGTCTTTTATTTGCTCGATACTTTCGCTCTCGTCTTTTCCAATATCAAGAGTTTCCACCCGTTCCTCTTCCCTGTTCAGTTCTTCCACTTGTGCGGCGGCTACCTGACCAGGGTTTAGTTCCTCGTCTTGATGATAGTAATTCTCCACGCTGATGATGATCTCATTCAAGAGTTTCTTCCTCTCAACGTCATTGCCCAAGAGATTCAAGTTTTTTGTTTTGTCCTGCCTTTTAATCAAAATGTGATTTGCCAAGTGTTTCGCAAAATGCTCGGCAAGATAGCGGGGGAATCTGCGTGTTTCGCCAGGTTTCAACCGGAAAGGTTGTTTGTTCCAGCGAAACTGAAAATAGTCCCTGTGGGAGTAATTCTCTAGTTCATCGAAAAAGTCGCAATCCAGATCAATGTTTTGAACGAGGACGATGTCCTCTGGGCTGATGTTTGGCATTTTAAATGCTCCTAAATTAAATTATATATCGTACTAATTCCCTGAATCTGCTACATTCGCATCGCTTGAAATCGGACGCCAGATGCAATAAAAGTCCAAAACCCCCGCTGTAACATTCGCACCACCAGCAACGGTTAGGATGATATCGTTTCCGTAGAGGGCATACTCCGGTAGATTCCCGGTCGCCGCACTTTCGGCACCAATTATTGCGTAAGTAGTGTTCTCCGCATCATTTAACCATATTTGATCTGCGTCTATTTGAGTAGCAGTTTCGGTTGGCATAAAAATCGTTGTAGCTCCCGTAATACCGATAGCCAAAGTAGCGGCACCATCTGAGTCCAGAAGAGTCGTACAGACAGCTATTAGTTTGCAAAGCACCAAACCCGTAACTGTAAAAATGACTCCCCCATCTCTTGTGCCGCCATCATCGCCCCAAGCGTTAGTGGTGGCACCAGCAAAAGTGATAGATTTTTTGGTTATTAAACCGTCCGTAAGTATCGGTACTCGATTGGCGTCTCTGTACGCACCACTTGAAGTTTGCATAGTAGATTCTCCTTTTCCTTATTATATCACATTATTTATGCTGTCAACAACAAAAAAAGGAAGCACAGGCGGAGGGGGAACCTGTGCTTTGATCCTTTCTAAGTTCGAGAAGAACTTCACATACATTATAGCAACCTCCTGAACACTTGTCAATATCCCGTTATACTCGGTTTACCCAACCACGTTCAGTCGTAGATGATGTTTCGCCCCAGCAATTAGCAATTCTAACTGTGGTCGGAATTATAGCCGCCGTGCCAGCCGCACCGAACGTTACTTCTGTAGCCGTTGGATTGACCAGACAAGCGAAATTACAGTCAGATATCATCCCAAAATTACCCGCACCGAGTTGGATGTACTTGCCGTAATCCCCTGATCCGTGTGAGGGAACATCTACCGTAGAGAAGTCGCATCGTCTTATGATTAATCCAAGAATCCCATCCGCAAGGGCAACGATATCTGCGTCTACGTCCGTTGCAACCGATGAACCAAACTCGCAATCTTCTATAATCCAATCTTGAGGTACGGAGTAACTGGTGTTTACCATAACAATTCCACCGATATTCTTATAAAATCTGCACCTCGATATTCTTATCTGCCAAGGGCTACCTGTCGAGTATACAGCTCCCCCAGTAGATGCGTGACCGGAAGATACACAGTTCTTGAAGTGGCAATTTGCTATAGTGGTACCAAAAGCTACGTAAGTAGTCCCATTATCTTCTAATTTTATCCCACCGCCGGTTGAACTCGCCCCATTGATGCCGAGGTTAGCAATAAGACAACCCGGAGCTCTGACCGTAATCATAGCAGTCGAACCAGCTCCGATCTTAATCTGTGGCAATCCGCCCTGGGTTAAACCTCTGCTCACGCCAATCAAAGACAAATGCGGTTTAGTGTTGGGTATTATAATAGTTTCTGCGTAACTCACTGGGTCTGTCCCCGTCACTCCGACAGTCCGTTCTGCAATATAAATTACGTCCCCAGCCGAAGCCGCAGTAACCGCACTTTGAATGTCATTGAAAGCGTCAGCCCAAGTCGAACCGCTACCGTCCCCGCTAGCATCTCCGTCCACGAACAAAACATTACCATTGGAAAGTGGCAAACCTCCTCCGTCAACCAAATCTTCCGGATATATTTTGTGTCCGTATTTCAACGCTGGAATAAAATCTCTTGCTCTTGCCATAGTTTTCCTTTCTCAAATAATTATTATTCTTTTTCTACTTGTTTCTTAACTTTGTTTTTAGGTTTCTCGACCACTTCTTTTTCTACTTCTGCTTTTGTTTTTAGATAGACTCCATAGTCGCTGTCATCAATTTCCATACTTGCCTTTCTGAAAAACACCCCGCAAAGGAGGTGTTTTTCCTTTGCACATCCTGAATTAGCTCGTCAATGTGCGTTATTAAATTAATCACTTTCCTATACTTTTAACTACAAAGGTCAATCTATCATCAAGAATATTGGGTGAGCGTAGGCTTGAGCAGCTGGGTGCCAGAATGCTCTACCAACCAACGGATTAACCACATAGTCGGCTTCTACGATGACATCAACTGCACCAGCAGCCGAGCCGTCATTTTCAGCACCAGAACCAGCGGCAATCGTTCCGTCTGAATAAACTCCGCATATTCCTCTAGTCTGTAACCAGCAATAATCATTATCAGCCGTAACAGCCACAAGCGGTACTCCAGCTGGTTGCAGGGTGGCGGTAGCGGTCATCATTACATCCATATACAGATTTTTCACTAGGTCAAGTTTCGAAGTAGTGTCTAGTGCTGTAACAATCGGGTGGTCAAGATATACCACGCTTGTTCCGCCGGAAGTCAAAGCCGCCATTCTCTCGATCTTGTAAGTTTGACCGATTCCCGTACCATAAGAAACTATCGCATAACCACCATCGTAATCACCAGCCGTAGTCGTATTAGCGGCGTTAGTGAAGTGAATGTGTTTTTCTCCCTTTGCTCCAGCGATAACCGCCATTGTGATTTCAGTTGCTATGGTATCTTGGACCGCCAAATAACCAGCCGTCAATGCTTCTCCTGCTTTTGCGTAGCGGAAAACTCGATCAGAAGTCACCACTTTCTCTGCGATATTGTGTGTACTATCAGCTTCAGTCCTTATCTCATAAGGGTTGAAGTCTAATATCGTTGCGTCAGATTCCAGTCTCATAATAAACCTTTCTTTGATATTAAATTATTATTTAAAGTTCTATACACCGGTGATTCCTGTTAATCTTCCGTTTCGTCTTGGCTCAAAGCTGACCATATTACCGAGTATTATTACCTCGCCGACCATTGCGAACTGATTTGATGGTTTAATCCAACCGGACCAGTTGAAGCCGGAGAATTGGCTCATCGGGGCATCATTGTATGTACCCTCAATGGTACTTTGTCCAAGTGAAATCTTGCTATACCCTGGGACTTTACCACTTGCGTCCCAGCCATACCAATCAATCGTATTTTCGTTCAACATCCAGAGGGTTTGGCTTGTAGCTTTTTCGTCTCTAACAAGCGGGATGCCCCTGTACGAAAGTGCATCGAACCCAGCTCTACCCGACAAAGCCGCTACCCTTGTAGCTTTGCCCTCTTTGCCAACCGAGTAATAACCCTCAGCCGAATAACTCTCGCGAACCGTCGGGCTTAACAACGATTCGTAAAGATCAAATATCGTTTCAGTCACGGGGGTTAGCGATGGGCTTGACTTCAAACCACCCGAAGAAATCGCAGAGTAAAGAGTGGCAAGTTTCGTGAGAGTCAATGTTCCGCCGGAAGCTGTCCTTGTGCTGTTCAATACCGGATAAGTTGTTCTTGAAAGTCCGCCGATAGTTCCAACCGATGTCCCGTCGTCAACGATAGCGTCAAGTCCGATAAACTCCTTGTTGCCGGAACCAGTACCATCGCCGTAAATCTGATCTCCGACGAAGTCAACCAATTCTGCCTCGCACTCCTCCAAAGCCTCGATAACCATATCAGTTACTTGGGTTTCGCTAACTCCGTTTGCTACCGCTTCCATACCGCCTACTGCAACGGGTATTCTGTTGGCTCTCATATCGTAAGACATACGAACTTTAGTCGTGAGTTGTGAAGCCGAAAATGTATCAAGAGCCGAAAAAGCAACAGCCGTGCTGGAACTTTGGTACTTGATCGCTTTCTTAATGGATTCGCCCACTCCCTTTTTGGCGTTTCCCATAAGTCGCAGAGCAACAACGTTACTGTTCAAAACGTTGTCTGTAACCTTTGGCAAAAGTTTGTCCTGTGTCAACGATAACACTCTCTCTGAGAAGGTCATAATAGTCCTTTCTTAATAACTTTCTAATAAAAAACCGCCAAAATGGCGGACAGCTTAAAGCGTTCTGCTTATATTATACTTTCAGTTGTTTCGGCTTGTCAAGACTTGGGCTATTTACTCCCTGACCAATGAATGCAAATCTCTGGCGTTGTGGATCTCGTCATACTTGGTCTGGGGTTTGCTTTCGCCCGTTGCGGTGTTTGATGATGCCACCGGTGCCGACTTGCCGTCCATAGTCCTTTCGGATCTGATATATTTGCGAGACTTCACGTCAAAGTGTATGCCTTGATCTGCTAGACTTTTCCACATTTCGGAAACATTTTTGAGGTTAAGGGTTTCCATTGATACTGCCATAGACACGACCTCACGCCTAGCCACTCTGCCAGGGTCGTTTTCGTCCTCTGCATTCTTCATCGCCGGTATGAAGCCATTAGTTTCCGCCTCTGCTAATTGCCGGTCAAACTCCTCGTTAAATGCTTTCTTTTTCTCTTCCGCCTCAATCTGATCTGCTTCCTTTTTCTTTTCCTCTTCCTCGTAAACCTTTTTAGCTACTTCTTCAGATTTAGCCGGTATGTCGTCCCAAGTTTTAGGCTTCCAACCCTCCGGTTTCTCCTCTCCCTCTTTTTTCTCCGGTTCTGCCCCAGGCTCTACGGGTTTTTCAAGGTTCGATATTCTATCGTCAATACCTTTTATCGATCCCTGCAACGCCTCAAGTGCCTCCATAACGGGGTCTTTATCCTTTTTCTCGCCGCCGTCAGCATCGCCAGCACCCCCTGCTGTTTCGTCTGGTTTGATAGCACCCTCAATCTTAACATCTTCTGGTTTTTGAGTTCCGTCTTCGCTTGGCATTTTAAATGCTCCTTTCGATATTATATTTTATCAATCTAATACTTATCTAATTTTTCTTTTAAAGTCGCCATTTTGGGACTGTTCGCCATTTTGCTTTTCATATTGTTTCCCCGTGCTGTCGCTGAAATGATCTCGAAAGTCGCCGACATTGTGGGTTTGCCCCGTTTGCCCTCGGCACTCATAAAGTATTCGTCTCCGATCTTTTGCGAAACTTCTTTAACTTTCAATTCAATGGTGTACTCCTCGTTAACACGCCAACCCTCAATGGCTGGCAATTCCTTTTCGTCAAAAGTTACCATTTGCCTAGACTTTTCCGCAGATACACCTTTTGTTGATTCTTTTTCCATATTATTTCCATTATATCATAGTTTTTCTTTTTAAACTCCCCTCAAACTTTCCAAATTGATCTTTTATCCATCTCGGGATTTTCGGTATTTCCTCTATCGTTGCTATCCCCGCAGGTATCGCACCTCTGGACTCCATCCAATCGGGATTATGGGCTGTTATGTGATAACGTTTGCCTTTGATGAGCAAACCAGCCATATCCCCAATCTGTGGATTGTCTATCGCATCGTGAAACTTTTTTAGATCTCCCTTGGGGATCATCTTGTAAATTGTTTCTTTGGTTTTTTCATCAACTATCTGCAATACGCTATCCTCAATCCCGTTAGCCACTGCTTTTGATATTGATTTGCTTCTGCTTTCGGCTATCCTCAAAGTTTCTTCCATTCCCTTTTTGTACCAATTCACCTTTGCTTTCGGTATTCCAGCTTTTACTGCCCTTTTTATAACATCTTTACTTTCTTTTTTCAACAATGTTTCCGCACCCTCTTTGACTACTGCTTTGCCCCCTGAACCGGTGCTGGGAATGACGTCGAGAGCAACCCCCGCCAATGTCCCAGCACCAGCCAAAGAAGCACTAGCCTTACCCAAACCTGCCCCTTGTGCGAATTCTTTGTTACTTTCGTATCTTGATTGCAAATCGCCCAATTTATCATTTCCCAGTAATGCTTTTTCAACTGACGGCAATACGTTTCCCGTTGCCCCAGGTTGGTATTCTTTTTGCCCCGTTCGAGTCATCGCTATTTGAGCCCCTGTTCTCGGACCGGCTCGAAGTGTGTCAACCAGCATTTTACCAGCCCCAGAGTAAAACTTCTTGGCGTTCTCCGCATTCTTGTAATAATTCGGTAATAATTTACTGCCGACATTTTTGGCTCTATTTAACCATTTCTCTTTTTCTTCATCCGATATTAGCATTTTGTGGCTCCGCCTCCGCCGGTGGAGTTTCCCCTGCGGTTTGTTCTAGTATTTGTTTCAAGCCCTGAACATACGCTAATAATTTCTGCTTTGCCCCGTCATCAATTTGTTCGAAGTCTGGGCTTTTAACGTAAGCCATAACCGTCTGCAAATACTCCTCGTCCGGTATGCCCTCCGGTTGTACGTCTTCACCACTCAAAATCGCTTCTATGTCCTGCTGTGCTTTTTCAGCCCCACCGGTTGCCGCTCCGCCACCGCCCCCCTGTCCCTTTCCCTGTATTTTGGCTATATCAATACCAATAGCCGCTAGGTAGGTCGCAAACCCGTCCTGTTCGCCCATCAGGAAAGTCATCAAACGTTCTGCCCGTTCCTTTGGATTGGGTACGTCAAGGTCTTCAAGCATCGTCAGAGGATCGGTAAACTTCAACTTGGCAAGTTCTACCGCGAGAGTTTTTCGCTCTGTCTTGTCGGTCGAGGAGGCTTTTACCGACACTTCTATCCCGTCCTCGATCTTGTCTTGAGTCAATTCAACCTCTACGATCTCGCCGTCCTTTCCCATATGTCGGACATAGTGAGATTTATCGTAAAACATCTTCATCATCTGCAAAGCCCAGTTTGCCATTTCGTAAACCGTTCGCTCTACAACAATGTTTACAAGGTCATCTGCTATGGTGAGGTCGCCCTCTCGCGTGATCTGTTTAGATATCCCGCTCTCTTGGGGTTGCACCTCGCCTCGCGTTGTGCCGTGGGTTGAAAACATACTATCAACTTCCGACCGGTTGCTCACCAAGTCGTTGTAAAGTATCGGGTTGGGCGGAGTCGCCGGTATGATAGCAAAAGCCTGCTTGATGTCCTGTGCGTCTAATGCGATGTGTTCGGAGGGGTCTTGTGTAATTCTGGCTATGTCATCTTTTGATATGTATTGCGTTGAAAACACTAATTTCGGTATAGCTCTGTCCGCTATCTCGGTGATCTGGCGTCCACGTTTGTTGATTACCTCTTGGGTTGGTATGGCCTGTTCCACCGGCGAAGTTGTGTCAACGGGACCTTCTCCCAAGTTCTGGTGGCTCAAGAAAATGTACGGTTTTCGGGGTTTGTTGAAGAAGTTCTGAAAGGTCTCGCTGACATCGTATTCGCCCTGATCGTTCATATTCTCTGATACTTTTTCTACACCTTCCCAATCCCAATACGGGTTGAGGTTTTTGTCCAAAACAATGTTGTCGTAAAGCCAAGCTACACCCTCTTTTTTCTCGCCCTGTTCGCTGTAATAAGAAAACCAAAACTCAACATATCTTATGCTGGAAGCACTTATTTTACCGGTCGGGTTTTTGACAGAGAACAAAGCCCTGATCTTTTCTTTTGCTTTCGGAAACTTCGACATAACCAGATTGACCGGCTCGTCTATGTACTCGTAAATATAATTCATATTGTCGGCGGTGAACCCGTCCTGTGGTATTGTTGCGTTCGGGTCTACTCCGAGTTTGCTTGGTCGCACTAGGTCATATTTATAGTCCCCATCCTTGCCCTCGTTTTTGTCCCAGCGTACCTTGATCGCCGCCAAAAGGTTCAAGTGGTTGAGACGCAACCCGTCCTTGAGTAACCTCTGTGCGAAGTCGCTATTTATTCTGTAATCTAGGGATTTTTCTATCTCCTTGGATAAACTCACCGACTGCTCGGAGCGATTAGCGGGTGTCGCCACAATATCTGGCATTCTACCGGCGGCGATAGATACTCTAGTTTCAAGGTCCCGCCAAATCAGATTATCCACATACGGCACCTGATAATCGTCCATTTTGTCTGTGTCTAGGTGTTTGCCTTTGTAGAAATTATTAAACTTCTCTCGGCGTTCCTTAAGACCGATATCGCTGTAGTACTTTTCCGTTTGTGATTTTTTGTCCCGAAATATCTGCAATAGTTCTGCGTCCTCAATCGGGAATTGCATAGGAGGCGTTTCGTCAACAATCAAACTCTCGTTTTGATCGTCCAGTCCGCGAGTTTCAAATCCGTCTGGCATAATATTCGCCTTTCGTTCAAACTATATAATATTTAATGTTACAAGCGACATTTTCCCATTGACCGCACCGGTTGTTGCCGGATATTCTACCCTTACATTGTACCACCTTTGGTTTGCTAATGGTATGTCCGCTTGGCAATATCATTCTGACTGAACCATAGTACTCAAATACTATTCTACCACAAACACAGCACCTAAATTGCTTCAGTATTTTTGCGTGGTTTTCGTTCTCGTCCAGCCAAACCGTAATGATCGCCTCATCATTTGATTGTAGTCTGCTCGGTAGCATAATGTTCCATCTCTATTATATCATAAACTGCCACTTGACAACCCGCCTTGCAATATGTTATATTCTGAATAACTAGTTTTACCTAACTGTCTAGGTTAAGACAGAGTTAGCCACGCAACGTATTTTGCGTGCTTTTTTATATCCTCGTGATCTTCACCAAAAACTTGCCACAGATATCGCACTTCTTTATCCCTGACAACGAGTTTACGATCCTTTTGCAAGTTGTGCATTTGTAAACAATGATCAAATGTACCTCCAATCTTTACTTTTTCTTTTCATTTTCTCTTTTATTTCTTTTGCAAAATCGTATGTGTAACTTTCGCCGGTCTTGGGGTCTGTCTTAATTCTGGCTTCAGTTTCTTTTAGCACGCGACCCTTGATCGCACCGGCTGATAGTTTGTACTTCACCGATATAGCCATAAGTCCCAGCGAGGCGGCATCGTAACAATTGTGAACCACAAATCCACCGTTTACAATAAAACTGTGAGCACTATGATTAATCCCGATATCATAAACTTTCTCTCTTTTTCCTGCGTAACCAACCGATTTTAGACGCTTTACTTCTTTGTTTTTTAGACATCTTGAGATTACCCTTTCTACAAGCTCCGAGTGCATTTTTTCGTCTAGCTTCTCTTTGTTTTTCAGTTGGGTTAGAGGAATGAAAAGCAAGATGCTCTGCTTTTTCAGTGAGTTCAAGGTTTGAGATTCTGTTGTCTGATCTGTCCCAGTTTTTGTGGTGGAGGTTATGGGTTTTTGGTATTTTGCCGTTAACAAATTCCCAAATGACTCTGTGCAATCTTTTTGAACCAGATGCTTTTTTTGTTTGTCTGCTATAATATTTTCCGCATTTATAATATCTAATTCCTCTAAATTCTTGTATTGTTTCAGAGATAATGACAACACCGATTCCCCCGCTTTTAATTCTCTTGCTTGTTTCCATCCCTTTGGTGTTAATATTTTGTGGTTTGGCGTACATTGCAATCTGTCTCCGTCAATAGTTATTAATTCCATAACTATTGTATCATAACCAGTGATCTTTGCAAACGGTAATTCCTCAATCTTAATCCAACCCTTATTCGTTAGTACTAGAGTGTCTCCAGATAAACAGTGATCCTCTGAACTGCTGTCAACGTCTTCTATTTTAACGTCATCATAAACCAGCTCCGGCAATGTCCTGATCAGATTCTCGTTTTTCGGGTGTATCCGCAAGTACGGTACTCCGTCCCCCGCATCAGCCAACAAGTCGTGCATAGCCGCCAAGCGATTTAACCTCGCCCCTTTTGCCAGTGTGTTTCCGGCCACAATGCGGGTAGAGATCATTTTTTTGAAGACATCGGCGATTGTTCGCTTTCCGCTCCTATCTCTGCTAAAGCAGTCGTGTGGGAGTACCATAAAGTCTGTCTCCTCAATCCTTGTGAACAACCCGATCTGCTTTCCCCACTCTTCCGGCGTCTTTTCGTTTTGATATATTTCTCGATAGATATATATGTGATTTGTGCCAAACCTATTTTCCGGTGCTACCGCAAGCCAAACAGCACAACCTGGTGCGTTATAACCCCAGTCGAAAGCTATGATCTTTTTGCATTGGTCAAGGTGGAACTCGAAATTGTCGGTAACGTGCCTTGCGTAATTGAACTCCCTGAACACCTGCCCGCTAAACACATCCCAAGAACCCCACCGCCAAGCCATATACAACTCGTTATCAACTTTTTTGTAGCCCTCAAGCGTTTTAACATAACCTGGGTCGTTCTTCATCAGCGTAGGGTTGTCGTCAATCTTAGCCGGTATAAATATCCGGTACCTGCCCGTATCGTCTGCTAAAAATGCCTTTCCCCAATCCTTTTGAGTTGCTATGTTCCATCTTTTTTTCACCCAAGCGTGTCCCACGCCACCTGGATTTGTTGTTGTAAATATCTGGGGTTTGATGTCTTGGTGAACCGACCGGCAAGAGCCTATCAACTGTAAATATCGTTTTTCATCTGGTATCTGCGTCAACTCTTCGATCAATATTCTTTGATATTCGTGTCCTTGATACTTTGTGTACGCTTGATCGTCTTTGAGGTGCCCCATTCTGATTATAGCCCCGCTAGGAAAGCGTATCACGCCAGGGTGTCCAACAAACTCTGCCCCCAAGCCGGTATAAAATCTCCTAGCTCTGTCTCTCCAGTCCGAAAGGTCATCAGCGTTTTTTCTGATTACCAAACCCCTATAGTGTGGCTTGTCAACGTGGTCTGTCTCCCAAACTAAACCAGCTTCAGTCTTGCCGCCACCCCGAGCACCAATCAGCCCCCATACAAAATCTCGTACTCACTTCGGCTGAGAGCTTCTTCTTGCGGTCCAGGATGTGGTATCCAACTATTCTGTATGGGCATTGGCATCACCTCCCCTAATCCATCTTTTGTGGATGTTCGGTTTAATATTCATTCCGCCCCTTCTGGTTTTTTCTCTGGTTTATAAATATGCAATACTTCTATCGGCTTGCCGTCATCTCCCCCGATTTCCCTGCGTATTGCGTATTCTTTTTTGAACTTTCGCTCAAGTACCCAAGCGGAAGCGTACCAAATGGGGCGTTCAATCCAATACCCCTCCTCTACGACGTCTCCGTTGGGCTTCGTTGTTTTCCTTATTCCTTTCGTTCCGGCGGCGGCTCTATTGATAATTGAGAGGTGAGTTAGTTTGAACTGCGCCTCTGCTTTTTTAACCATATCAACAAATTCAGGGTGGTATTGAGGATTTTTGACTTTCCCCTCATTTTTTTTGTCGGGGATCTCTGGTCTCTGCCAACTATAATAACTTTCGTGGGAAAGTCCCGTCATAGCACAAACATCAAGCACCGTGTTGCCGCTGGCTATGTGTTTGCAAAACTCCTCTGCTATTTTCTTGTTGTACTTCTTCTTCATAAAAGACCATATTTAATTTCATAGAACTTTCTTAATTTAGACCATTGAGGTTGAACTTCCCATTGACCGTGCGTTTGATTAAAAAATACTTTCGCATATCTCCCATATTTAGATTTTAATTCCATCGCCGCCTTTTTGCTTGTTTCGGGATTTCTGTAAACTTGGCATCCATATCCCAATCCTTTACCTTTTCTGTTATGACTAATTTTCAATTTCGCTTTTATTGTGTGAGGCGTGTTGTGCATTATTATACTTGTCTTTGCTTAAAAGCATTTATGCACTCCCATAGTATCTTTTTATCGTGATCTGATTTTCCACCGAAGAACTTATGCAACTCCTCGTATTCTTTTACATCGCTGAAATAAAAAGTCAATTTCATTCTTTGGTCTGACATTTCCCCCTGCATATCTTTGTACTGTTCCTCGTCGAGTTGCCCGCCGCTTCCGAATCCTGCTATATCCTCTACGAAACTTAACTCTGTGTCGCTAAAACCGGTGATCTCTATGTCGTCAAAGGAGTGCAATATCTCCGACAGTTTTTCGTGATCCCATTCGCCCTGTATTTTGTTCAGGGCTATGTTTAACTGCTTTTCCTTGACCTTGTCTAGCTCCACAATAACGACCGGCAACTCTTTATACTTTAATTCCTGTGCCGCTCGTACTCTTTGATGTCCGCCTATGATAGTGTTGTCCTTGTTGATAACTATCGGTTCTACCATTCCGAACTCTTTGACGCTGTTGACTAGTTTCTGAAACTCCTCTTTGCCTATCTTGCGGGGGTTGTAGTCTGCGAACTTTAACTCCTCAATTTTTCTTGTTTCCATTCTTGCCTTTCGCCAATTTACTGAATCCTGCTTTACTTAATTCGTCATCGTCGAGAAAGTTATGCACAGTTTCGGGGTTGTTCTTGACAAAATCCTCGTTGGCTACCCACTCTCTACTTGCCTTATCAAATCTGTGCGGGGGCAGGGTGTCAACTTCGTTCTTGTGGCTGTCGGTGCGTACTCGTAGGCTCTGGCGAGACATTATCCCGTCCCTGCTAGTTCCGCCGGTTGCCCTAAAACCTCCGCACTTCTCGCATACTTCAACCCCGCCGTAATTTATCACTCGCACCGCTTTCGGGTTCCCGCAACCATCACATTTCATCTGGTTTCTGCCTTTCTTTGACATTCACAGCCCTAGCGTATATCTCATCTCCTAGTTTGGCTTCCTCGATCCGCTTCGTTTCCTTTTTGCTCATAAACTTCACCGGTCCCGCCGACATATTTTCTTTTGGCATAAACTGGTGCGTTCCACTAGTGTCAAGTTTTACTTCGCTTTGGCTCGAGCCGACTGTTTTTTTACCACCGTATATAAGCCCGACGACAAAACCAAGAAAACTACACGCTGATAATGTTATTATTGTCATCGCTAATGTTCCCATTAGAAAATCCCCGTTAGGTAGCCCACGAAAGCCTTGAACGCCACATACAACACAGCCGCACTGAAAGCCAATAAAAACAAGCAACCCATATTCTCAAAGAAATCGTCCACTGGATCTTTTGGCATCATTACGCACCTCCCTTGATTTTATGATTTCCCAATTTCGACCAAGTTAATAAAAAACTATGGTTGCAATCCGCACACTTGATATATTGATCTCCAGGTTTGGTGATCTCTATCTTGTTCCCACAGCAAGGCAACCTAACAACCTTGTGGGTTTTGCCTTGGTTGCGTTCCTTTTCGTACCGGTCTAGCGTTTCTTGTGCTTCCCTATCAAGTGGCATTGGTCGGCTCCTGTGATTCTTTACTTTCTACTATCAAGGTGTTGGTTGTCATTATCATTGTGGCTGTCGAAGCGGCGTATGCTAAGGCTGACTTTGTTACTTTGACCGGATCTATAATTCCCGCTTCGATCATATCTTCAATTTCGCCGGTGATAACGTTCACTCCGGCGTGAAGAATATCAGATCGGCACAACCTTTCACTCATTTGACCGGCGTTGTAGCCAGAGTTTGTCATCAGTACCTCAAAGGGTTTGCAACAAGCCCGAAGCACTACCATAAATCCCAAGTTTTCATCTGTCGTAAAGTCTTTTACTTCGTCCTCGAAAGTATCGTGTGCTTTTAATAGCGTTACTTCGCCGCCTGGCACTATGCCCTCCGCAATAGCCGCTTGCGTAGCGGACACGGCGTCAATGCAACGTTCCTTTTTCTCCTTAACTTCCATTTCAGAGTTAGCCCCGACATTTATAATTGCCATTCCGGAGGTGAGTTTGGCTCGGCGTTCTATCAATTTCTCGGTGTCGAATTCGTTCTCGCTCTTTTCTATTTGTTCTCCTAGAACCTCCACCCATTCCTTGAGAGATTTTTCATCGTTAACCCCGCCCACTATAACCGTGCTGTTCTTTGATACTATGATCTTTTCAGCCCTGCCGAAGTCCTCGATATCGTATTCTGCTAGTTTCTTGCCGTTGTTCTGGCTGTATACTACCCCGCCGGTGGCGAAAGCCATATCTTTTAATATATCTTCCCTTTTTCCGCCGTATACCGGTGCTTCGATAGCCACTATCGGGAAGTTGTTCTGCATTTTGTTCAATATCATAGTGGCTAGGGGATTGCCAGATATCTCCTCTGCGATGATTACTAGCCCATTGCCCCCGTCCGTTTTTGCTTCACTCGCGAACTTTTGTATGAATGGGTTAAACTCTAGCGGCGAGTTAATTTTGCGGTCTGTGATCAGTATATATGGTCGTTCGATCACGCACTCCTGAGTTTTTTCATCAGTAATAAAATGCGGGGCTACAAATCCTTTGTCGAAACTGAAACCCTCTTTGTACTCTACACTCATATGTGAAGATTTGCCCTCCTCAACAGCTATCACAGCGTCCCTGCCGAGCTTTTTAATTGCATCGGATATAATCCCCCCGATCTCCTCATCTTGAGCCGAAATGGTGGCTATGTTTTTGATCTCGTCGCCGTTCTTAACCTTTGAAGAGGTCTTGTCTAACCACTCCACAATCTTGTCCACAGCCTTTTCTATTCCCTTGCGGAGCATCATCGGGTTGGCACCGGCATTGATCGCTTTCAAGCTTTCTTTGACTATCGCTTCTGTGAGTATGGTGGCGGTTGTTGTGCCGTCTCCAGCTTTGTCGTTGGTTTTTTGAGCCGCTTCTTTGATAAGTTGGGCCCCCATATTTTCGTACTTATCCACAAGGTCGATCTCTTTGGCTACCGATACTCCGTCGTGGATTACCGAGGGCGATCCCCACTTCCGCTCTATGGCAACGTTGTTGCCTTTCGGTCCAAGGGTACTCGACACTGCTTCGCTAACTTTGCTAATACCAGCGATCAATTTCTCTTTGGCTTCTAAGCCGAATAGTAGATCTTTTGCCATTACTTGTTCCTTTTGTTATGCTGGGTAACCGCCCACGCTTGTTTTAATAATTGATAATGTTTTTTAAACCTCAAGTTCCTGTTCAATTTCGCAAACTTCTCGTGTGTTTTAAATGCCAACCTTCTTAATTTTCTGGCTACCTTACCCCGCATCTTCGACAACCTTTCCGATAATGTCGGGGAACTTGATCAAATAGTAATCTGTACCATCTAGCTCCACTTTTTGATCTGCGTACATTTTGTAAATGATCTCGTCGCCTATCTTAAGTTCTGCGGCACCAAATACAACTCCGTTCTCATTGGTATATGCATCGCCACCAATAGCGATAATTTCTCCCGTCTCCTGCCTCTCGTCGCCCGTCCTTGCTAACAAAACTTCACTCACCGCTTCTTTGCTTTTCACTACAACATAACCATTCGCCGGTACAATCTTTTTCATTTCTTTTCTCCTTGTTCTTTTATGTTTTCAAAAACGCTCAATAACTGCCCCATTATTCCCGCTGATTGCGTATTGCAATTTGAATCTAGGGTTGTTTTCATAATTTCTATATCCCCGTCTTCAAATTCGTTTTCTTTTGTCTGGATGAGTTTCGGTATTATTACGCTAGATATACGCAAGGCGTTTTTATTTTCTACTTTCGAATCGAAAAAGAGATACGCCATCAAGTCTCTTCTCGTTTTAACATCTTGGTACGCTTCTCCCTTGACGTTTACTAATGGCTCGTCAAGTCCAAACAGTTTTTTCATTCTTTGTTCCTTTCAGTTTAATAATTCTTTTTCTTTCGGATTGGTCAAATATTCTATTTTCGGGTATTGTGCTTGGCAGTGTTTCCGGTTGCGTACCCACATATCGGTTGGAAAACCTTTTGTTTCCACATACTTTTTTCTGCCATCATTCAAGGTGATTAGAAAATCCACTATGTGATACGCTATGTGCTTCCCCTTAACTTTTAGATCAATCCGGTGTTGCCGTTCGATCTTTTTGATCTTGCCCTGCTTGAGTAGCGTGTCTAACCACCTAGCATCGTTCGCCTCAAGTCCACTATGATATCTAATGCCGTTATACTCTGTCTCTCTGCTTTTGTATTTCCGGTTGCTTTTATCCGGTCGCAATTTAGCTTTTTTGGGAACTCCGTACTTGCAGGGTTTCCGCAAATTGTGCCAGAAGTTATGAAAACCGCAAAAATACTCCATTTTCTGGGGTTCCAACTGATAAAACATTTTTTACCCTCCAATATTGTTTTTTCATAGTGCTGACCGTCTAGCGGTTCTTTTTATATATATCAATTATATCAGATGGTTTTCAAATCGCAAGTCCTTGTTTACATCACTCTAAATATCTTGTGAATCAGTTTATCCCACCAACTCACCCTGACATCCTCGATACAACAATAGGCGTCTGCAACCATTTCAAATAATTCGTGCTTGTCCTTGCCTTCCGATATTCCGACACACTCATTATCATCATAATACAAACGAGCGATAAAATACTTTTTACCTTTATCATCGACTTCGTTGACTTTGAATCTGTAAACTTGTTGTTGCATAATCTCTCTGCCAGAACAAGCACAACCACCCTGATGAATAACTAAATTATTTAAATAGTAGATGTCGAATAATAAACTGAACTATAAGCACGACGCTGATTCCTACTAAAAAACCACCGAACCAAGTATTCATTTGTTCACTCATCCCTCTCCCTTATTTATTAATGCATTCTCGCTTGTCCATTCAATCCTTACGCATATGAGCCATAAATCAATCATCAATGTTTTTTGCCACGATATAACCAATATTTTTGACCCACGTATCTTTTGTTTAAATGGTTCTTTGCGGAAGGCAATAATAGAATTCACTGCCTGACCTTCGCTCAACTCCTCGTATAGTTTTCTAAATCTAATCACACTTCTCCCTAGTTTAATCTCTCTCAAGGCAAGACACAAGGTCTCGCCCGCTCGTTAAGCTATAAACCTTTCGGCTTACCTTGAGGAAGTTATAACGAATTTGAAAAACTCTTGCATATGCTCATCTCCTATGGCTCCGATCCCGACACATTCATCCATATCGAATACTGGTTCACCTTCCATCTTTTTGGTTTTCTCGTTTACGGTAGATTCTCTAAATCTTTTCATCTGCTCCCCATACCACGCTTTCCATTGAGGACTTTTCATAATCGTACCATAAAAAGTCGGGTGTTTGTCGGCACAACATTCCGCACCCTGATTATAAGCAGTCCACGGGTTCGCATCATCAAAAGCAAAATCTATGTCTTTGGAAAAGTATTCCATCCATTCTCTTTTTGTGTTTTTACTCATAATCTTATCTCCAAATCATTAAGTTTCCTGCATTTCTCACAGAGTCTTATTTGTGTAGTACAATTTCCACTAGATACCCAGTCCTCTCGGTGTTTCTTTTTGTCCATACACATAACACTAATCAACTCGTGAGTGATAAATAGCTTCATCCCGTCATCATTTACCTTTGTGTCACAAATGGCACATTTAAACATAATTATCCTTATTCTATCGACATTCTATTGGTATGGTCGAGGGGGCAAGCACTCACATCTGGAGACTATTCCCCAAATGTCTGCTTCAGCCCCCTCTCGGTTCGGAGCGGTTAAGAGCCGTCCATCTAATGGTGAATGCGTTTTCACGCTATGCTCTCACGCTCCGTATGTCGTCTCATCGTCTGAGACGACCTGACGGGGAGTGTCTAGCTTGTCGAGGATGTACCAGAGGATTCCTGCCCCTAGCAGGATGAGCAGGGTTTTCATCTGCCCCAGCGTTTCCGCAGGGTTCGGTTCAGTCCCGCTAGGAACAACCGCTGTGCGTTCTCCAACTCCGTGCCTACCTCTATCACCGAACTTCCACAGATGATGTAGTAGGTGTCTCTCCTCTGTCCCAGCCAGTAGAAGTTGTTGTGGTCGATGTTGATGGTCGTCACAGCCGAGATTTCGTTGGCGGGGATGTCCACCTTTTGCATCGGCTTCTCCTTTCGCTCCCGATAGATCAGATGTGCAAGGAGGGGCGAACACACCCGATCTGTCGGAAACAAAAATATCGCCACGAAAACTAGGCGATATGGTTGCCCCAACAACCTACTATGTTTTTGTCTTTAATATTCATTTATCCCTCGAAGTTATTATAAATCTTACTTATTTTTGTGTCAAGTTCTTGCTGTACACCGCCTCTATAACTTTCATTCTTGCCTCTAACACTTCAACTCGCTCTATCAGATCGGCCATTATATCAAGTTTTGTATCGTCTATATTCATTACCAAGATTTTTTTACCATATAATCTATCAACCCTTTCTTGTAGTTTACCAAAGCTTATTTCATTTAGTCTATTTCGGTTCATCAAACACCTCGTCTTTAATATTTACTTTTATTTCAGTTAAAACAGCAATTCGTTTTTCCAATTTCCTCACTCTCGCTTTCCAGAATCGTAGTTCCTTTTCTGCCCCGATAGTTTTGCCGTGTTCAAAGGCTTCGAATAATCTTGACTTGGTTTCGTCTTCAGTACACCTAGCACACACACGCTTTGTCATTGTGTAGCACTTTTTGCAGAAAGATATTTCTTCGCTTTGGGGTTTTTGTTTTTTCATCTTATCCTTTATTAGTTGCTAAGTAGGTGAGGGATTGTGTTAGGCAGTAAGTTAGAGATTATTCACCTTCCGCCACAGTGCCTCTCCAGACATCTCGTTCTGCCTCGACACCTGGTATACCTTTGCACTCACCAATTCAGAAACTAATCTTTAATGTCTTCAAAGAATTTTAAAATTAAATGACCCTTACTACACCACAGACAAACATCGCCTTCCTCTGGTTTTTTCGTCCCTTTAGCACTTCCAGTCAGAACAAAGTTACATACATTACATTTTAATTTGTCTTCCATCTCTTAACTCCTTAATTATTAAAACTAAACTAATTCTAAATATTCAAACACAATTCCGCTAGGTAAATAAACTTTTTTATAAATCCATTTCATTGTCTTCCCTTCTTATTATTTAGTGAGGTGGGATTATCTCTATGTTCTCACTAGAACATTTATGGACTATATACAACCCATTGGAATAAACATATTGACCACATTTCGTGCAGATAAAACCACTTATTTCCATATTTTTCATCCTATCCTCCTATCTCTAGTTTAGTTATTCCTTCTTTCTTAGTTAGTTTATCTAATTGCTCCCCTTCTTTGTAATCTTCATCTCTGTATTGCATTAAAACCTTCTTTGCTAAAGACAAAATTCCATCTTTTCTGCTATGCCAAATCCTTGTATGATTGTTAACTTCATATTCTCTGCAATCTGGGTCAAAATTATTACTCTTTGGCACTCCCACATTTGTCGCAGTAGTAGAAAAAACTTCTTTGCCATTTACCTTAATTTCTATTGTCAACATATCACTCCTTTATTTGGTTAATCTTCATTGTAAAAATTAGGATTTATTTCAAGTATTTTTTGCCCCAAGCGCCACTTATCAAGTAGTTGCCACCACTTTAAGTCAATCATTTTTTCAAGAAGTTTAGCAATTTTTAGTTCTTCTTCTGGTGTCAAATCATCTTCTGTCTTCATATCACTCCTCCTGTTTATCTAATTGCTCCCCTTTGGGGGTGGGGTTCTTAAAATACAATCTTCCTATGATTTGTTTATAATCTTTATCTCGTTCGTCCAACTTGGATTGAATGATTTCATCTATTTTACGAGTAGATTTTAGAGTTAACTTTTTTTTGTGGCATTTCACCCTTTTATCCAAATTACGCCAAATAAATCTCCCCATTTCTCTAATACCGCAGAAGTTGTCATAATCAGTGGTGTCTGTATTCAGATATTCCTTAATCCCACAAAAAACAGCTTCTAATAATTGCTCTTGGTCTATTGTTTTTTTCATCTACTCCCCCTCCAGTATATCTCGGACTTCTTGGGTTAATTTTCTTTCTACAGTTACTATCGTGTCGTTGTGATGTCCTCCGTGAGCGACTAACAATATCTCTACTATCTCAAATCCTCTATTTATCCCCATAGCATTACTGTTCCAACCAAAACTTATACAATAACCGCCGACCTTTATTTTATTAGCTAATGGATTTAACACTCTGTTATAGAAGTTTGTGCTTGTGTCTAACTGCGTTGCTTTCTTTCCTAAAACCTTATAATGCTCTGAAACTTGCCTGTAAGAGTATGGTGGGTCAAACAACGCTCCGTCAAAAGATTGGTCATCAAACAAATTGACAAAATCTATGGCTTCTAAGTGATGAGTTGTTGGTTTTTCTGGGTTATGGTCATTTGTTGTTTGAGCAGGACTATTTTCTCCAGCAAAAGGGTCAATCCAGTTACCATTCACCTTATACAATAAGGTATTCTCCCCAACATATCTGTTAAGTAATTCCTTAATCGGCTTAATTGTAAAAGTGTCTTTACTCGGCATCGCCCAAACTCTATTCATCTTCATTTATTTTCCTTCTTAGTTATTATATCTCGGACTTCGGAGAGGCATTGGTTGTAGCCAGTTCTAACAAAATCTGGGTTTACTTCAATCCTCTCTGACATTTCCTTCGGCAATTTAGATAAGAGTTCTTTTCTCTGGGAGTCCAAAACCCTTGAAATTTGTTTTCCTCTGTCGCAAGAACAAAGATTATAGTTCATAAGTTCTGTTCGGTGGTCTTTATCACCCTCAAAGTCGGCGAAAGCAGTGATTGAGGTCTTTTCGGTTGAAAAACCTTTTCCATAACAGTTAGTACAACCGCCGAATGATTTTGTGTTTTTGTCCAATAAGTCTCCAATAAAAAACTTGATCTCATTTTCTAAAGCAAAGACCGTCATTTGTTTTCTGTCTTGAATGAACTCTTTATCAAACTGTTCAACCCAACTCTTTTTAGTTTTCATATTAGACCTCCTTATTTAATTTGCATCCAGCCAATATCTTGCTTTTCAATTTCATTTTCTTGAAATCTTTTATAGGAATAATTCTTAACTTTACCGAGCCACGTATATATCGAATAGGATATTTTAATGCTTTGCTACCGCCCATCATCAAGTAATAAGGATACAATTCATTACCGTTTCTGTCCCGATATTCTATCTTAACCAATAAATAATCTTTGGGGTTTATCTTGTCCTCTGCGATGCCTACGCTCCTGTCCCTCCAGATCGGTTCTCTGACAAATATAGGGTCCATTATTTCCCCAGTTCCTCGTATAAATTATTATCCACTAAATAACTATGCATCTCGGCGGCGTTGCCCTGTATCCATTCCAAGGTGCCTTCGAGCATTTTGTCTGTGAGCCAGATGATGGTTGTATCGGCTTCTTTTGTGTGCTGGTTGTAGTGCATAATGTGGCACTTCTCTGCTTCTCTGTCTGTCAGCTTCGCCAGTATTCCATACACTCCCGCTTGAGTTTCGTAATAGTTAGCTGTGGAATTGGTCGAGCCGGTCTTGAACTCGTAGATAGTTTTTTCATCGTAGCAGTCTATCACACCCACCAGATCGAGCCAGTCCGCCAGATGCACCACTATTTTTAATTCTGTCTGCGGGGCTATAAGTTTTTGATTCGTAAACTCCACCGGTAACATTTTCACTTTATCAATGAAGTTCGCCCATTTTTCGTGCCAAGCCTTGCCCTCTGCCATAGCTTGATAGGTTGGGGTAGGCATTTTAAAGTACATTTTAATAGCATCTTGCCAGTTGCCCTGACTCCATTGCGAAAGTACGCTGTAGGACGCCCTGAAGGTTTTTGGGTTAATCATTTTCGCCCTCGCTTTCACTCTTGTAACTGATGCTTATCGACTTTTTTCTATCGGCTGTTTTTACTCCGATGGGTAGGCTTCCGTTCTGTTTGCTGTAATCCTCGATATTCTTGGTGTCGGCTACAATCCTTTTGTGAACTCTATATAAGTCCTCCGGTATCTCATCGAGGTAGGATTCATCAATGTAATACTTTGAACCGAAAGTCCGGTAGTAAACTTTGATCTTTTCGCCCTGTATTTTTTTAAAGTTCTTATCAAGGCTCAAGGCTTTGACTTCCAGCTTCTCGCGGATTGCTGTTTTTGCTTTCTCTAGTTGCTCTTCAATTTTGAGGAGGTCAATTAGGGCTTTCTCGCCCTCTGCGGAGAGAAATATCTCATCTCCTTTTTTTACGATCTCCTCGATCTTTTCAATGTCAATTTTCATCTTTTTTGCCCTCCAACTTCTTTAATACATTTTTATCAATCTTCAAATCCCCCGCCGTCTTTGCTTTTTTGGGCTTTGGAAGTTCTTTTTTGTCTTCTGCCTTTTTCGGTTCCGGCAACTTCAATTCATCAATCTTTGATTTGTTTTCGCTGATTTCCTCGTGGATATAAAGTCCAGAAGTTTCAGCAGGAAACGCCTTGCGAAGTGCTAGGGCTTCCGCACATTTCCCCAGCATAAGGTATGGCATTTTGCCCCACATTCCCATCAGTTTTGTCCCGTCCTTTGTCTTGTAAGTTTGTGAGTACTCTGACCAACGTGCCGATGCTGTCGTCTTTACGATCTGTCCGCCCTGCGGTAATATCTTGTTTACGCTAACCGTGGCCTTGAGTGGCTTCCCGTCCTTTTCTTCATACACCGCTTCATCTGATCCAGCGTACATTCCTGTCCGTTGTGCTATCGCTCTCAATCCGTCAATCCCAACCTGAATTGTCATCTTTTCTCTTCCAAGGTTGGAATCCCAGCGGTACACTCCGTAGATCTGCTTCGCAATCGGATCAAGACCTGTGCGTTTGGCTTGATAAAGTAACATTGCCAAATCGCCGTAAGGTCGCAACTCCCCCCGTTTGTCCCTGCCCAGTATCTGATCTGTAACCAGATACACATACATTTTGGCGTCTTGTTCTTTTGGAATTAGTCCTGCCAACTCCTTGACTTTGCTTTCGCCGTAACTCTCAATTAAGTTTGCCACTCTGACTCCTTTCTTTATTTTCCTAAATACTTTATATAAGAACCATTGTTATACGCACTCCAAGGTTTCCAACCGGATTTATTGTAAAGCGTTCTGGCATAACTGATATTGTTTTCCGGTTGCACCAACCAATCAAAGTTTAAGTTCCTCTCCGGTAGCATTCTGATCTGTGCTATACCTACCGATATGTGTGCAGTATTTTCATCGCCTACCTGCAATGGTTTCCAGCCCACCGGCTCTTGATAGTAGCAGTTTTCTGCCATAAATACTGCTCTCGCCGTCTGGTAATCATCTGGGAAATATTTGTATATTATCCCGTCAACATACTCGTCAACTGTCATTTCTCTTTGTACTTCTGCCGGTGTTTCTACCGGTTCGATACTGGGAGGCTCGGAATCTTCAACCGCCGGTGTCTCCTGCACCGTTTCGCTTTTAGCTTCATATTTTTTGTGAGCGTCCGTAATCAAACACCACAGAAAAGATATCACTAGCGGGATCAAAAGTAAGCATCGCACCCTACGTTCAAAAATCTTCTGCGAGTGGTCATCTCTGTACACTTTTCTACTTTTTGTTTTGTAATCTCGGATTCTGAATTTCATAGCAATTTCCTTGATTAATATTTTTTCTATCCTACATCCATTATATCATATCTTGTCGGTGTTTGTCAATATCTGGAGCAGTTTATTATTCCTTTTTTGTGGCTCGTGCATACGCTTTTTCGGTCGCCTGCTTTTCCATTTTTTGGAGGTATTGATTGAGCCGGTAACCTGCTATTTTTACTTTGTTACCGCTATCGCTTAACCTTATAATGTCTCCGCTTGCCACCCGCCTCTCGAGGGTTCTTTTGCTAACTTTTAAAACAGAACTCGCCTCGTTCAAATCGTAGATTTTGTTGTCTTGAAATAGTCTCATAATGTTATTCTCCAAAATAAAAGCAACGTGCAGATTCTATTAAGTTTTCATCATTTACGCTAGCTGGTGCGGTAGTCCATTCCGTAAACCAATTCTGGAATTGATACTCTGCTGTATACGGTTCGTCGTATTCGTCCAAACCTCCGAATATCCTCATAGCGGGACCGCCGGTGCCGAGTAAAATCATATACTCTTTGTCTCCGCTAAAATGCGTTCTGGTCTTTATTTCTAACGGCTCTTGGGTTATGGTCTCCCTCATCTCATCAGCCTTTTTGCAATCTTTGCCCATCAACACCTTGATCTGTTTGTCTATTTCCTTTTTACATTGTTCCCAACTTTCGTTGGTTTGTTCCTGTATCGTCTTTTCTTTTTCCACGCTACCCTCCAACTATATTAATTATATGCTTCAGCCCAAAGTAAAGTGCCGAGAACATACCTGCTGAAATAACCATTATCGAGACTATGAACCCCACCCCCCAGATCATTGCGTCTTGCCAATCATTAAATCTTTTCATTATTTCCTTTCGTTATCTACATTCCTATCCGCAAACTTACCGGCTTGATAATTCTCCTCTTCTAAATACTCCTGCAACCCCATATCTTCTGCTTCCATTACTTCGTCCTCCGAAAGTTCAATCCCCATAATGCTTGTCATCCTAACCTCCTAACTATAGTCTGCTTGAATAGTTGTAATGGCAGTATAACCTATATATTTATTATTTTTATCTCTTATAAGTATTGTCGTATCTCCAGAAGGATTGATTTTCCATGTTGTTCTGTAACCTTTTTCCTTAATTTTTACACAAATTATATCCATATTTTCCTCTAATATCTTTTTTATTTTAACAATAGTTGGAATAGTTTTTTTCATCCTAACCTCCCAAAACGTAAGCCAGCATAGTCCCAAGGTAAACAAAAAGGAACAAGGCACCGGCTTCGATTATGAATTTTAATACTTCATTGTTTTTCATAGTTTTGAGAGTGATGTTTCTGTTTTATGCCCCTCCGTTTTGATATTTTTTAGATTGGCGGACTGTTATCATCACAACTTAAGTATAGTCCCTTTGTCGGTGTTTGTCAATAGACTATGGTCGGTGTTTGTCGTGATGTGAGTATTTATCTAGTACTGTAACTGATATTTGAGATAAAATAAATAAAAAAGAGACTAAAACGCTGGCACAGTTCACCCTTATAATGGGGTGAAACGAGATTTAATCAGATGTAAACTGATCTCGCGGAAGGTCTCTCTCCGACAGCCACGGCTCATATCTTCGCCGAGTTAATCTGACGGGGTGAAGTTTGGAAACGTTGCCCTCGCTTTAATACAAGCCGTTCCCAAAAGTGGTTACGCCAGCACACTCTCTTCCGATAGCCGAGAGTAGGCATCACCAAACGATTATCCCACAATTAAGCCGATCTTCCCCAAGGTTAGGGGACGTCGTTTACGTCTAGGCACCTTGGCATATACCAAAAATAGCCCAGCCGAAGCCGAACTAAGTTTGGATGAGAAACAAACTGTAACCCGAAAGGACATAATTTGTCCTTTTAAACGGGTAATTACATTGTAATACAGTTTCTCGTCTCATACAACCATTATGGCGTAAACAAGCAGAAAAAGCTCGTACATTTTTCCACCGCCCCCTATTTATTACTCCAGCAATGGTTATTTTTTATATTTTCTCGGCTACTTTTTCAACTGTTCTAATTCCTATACCCAAAGAGGTAAACAACTCTATTGCCTTTGCGTAAGCACCGGGTACAATGTCCAACTGATCAAGTAACAGGGCGATAGACATCAACACGGCATACCAAAACCGTACCGAACCAAGCATAACTTTGATTTTTTCCATAGCACTATCCTTTCTTTTTAAATATATCCCCAAAAGACTCCAGAATATTCTGTAGCATCTTTTTAATATAGTTTAGGGCGATGTTGCCTTTTTCTTTTTCTGTGAGTTCTTTATCTTTGTAAATAATCTTTTCGACTTCTTTTATAACTTCAACCGGTATCTTCACTTCGATTATTTTTTCAATTTCTTTAATGATTTCCCTTACTGGCAATGGTATGTTAACTTCCTGTATGTTCCTGCCCCAATTTTCGATATATTTGTCTCCCGTTGGTGCGTCCGGAATGTGGAAGAAAATATCATCGGGTCTGTAATTTGTGAACCTGAATACATTGCCTCTGACTTTTTCTTCTGGTATCATTTCGTCCACCAATTCCTCAATAAATATATGATTGCCCCAACCACCCTCGTTTCTGCCGATATATATAATTTTACCATAAACCGGAGAATACAACAATTTGCCAAAATCAGCATCTCCGCTTCCCTTGCCATTTAAATCAATACCAGGATGCAGTTGCCCGTCTTTGATGTCCGACAACCAATCCCAACCGTAATGGTCAAACTCTGGGAACACTACATTGCGAAGCGGTCTGGGATCTTGATAATGTTCTAAAACTTGCGAACGTGAAAGTCCTTGAGTGTAAGCCGTCCAAGTTCGGAACTTTTTTTGTATTTCGAAGTGGCAATGTGCGTACTGTGTACCAGATTTACCGATGGCGGCCAGGGGATCGTTCTTTTTAACCGTATCCCCTACACTTTTTAATATCGTATTCAGATGTGCTAAATGGTACCTCATCTTCTCATCTCCCTATATATCGCATAGATTACGCCGAATATCCCACTAAAAATTCTTTTATTTGTTCTTTTGTATTATTTTTCTTGCCATATAGTTTATGAAATTCGTTATGATGATCTTCACAAAATGTTATTCCGTTGTTTACTTCAAATCGTAATTCTGGGAATCTCGCGAAGTTATTGATATGGTGTACTCGCAATTTTTTATTATTACGATGACATTTCTGGCAGACGAATCGATCTTTTTTGAAAACCTTCCTTCTCCATAAATTATACTCAAACGAAGTTCTTATTTTTACATTTTCTGGTGTGATCCCGCCTTTCCAAAAACGACTGTTAGCACCCGAATTTTGTCCTTTATGAGATACACTCAACTTTCTCTTGTGTTCTTCTGATAACTTCTTGCCCTTGTGGGCTTTACCTATTTTCTTTTTAGTTTCTTCGGAAAGTTTTCTGCCTGTCCAAAGTTCGCTTAACTTCTTTTTTGCTTCTTCGGACAATTTTCTACCGCTACTCGCTATGCTTATCTTTTTTCTGGTTTCTGCCGAAAAATATCTCCCCAGCATAGCTTTATAACCAATATGTCCCTTAACAAACTGTCCTTTTTTGTTTCTCATACCTTACATCATACCACATTCTTCCCTTCTCATCAATTTTTTTTTACTTGCGTAATTCTCGCCACACCGCCCATATGATAGCAAATATACCACCGACTATACCGACTACCATGCCTGCGTATTTAAGAAAAGCGGCCACTTTAATCATAAGCCAAGTCCTATTATTTTCGTCTTTTACAATTCTGATAATAGTGTCCTTAAACTCCGGCTCTGCGAGCCAAGAGAGTTTTTTCAAGTCTCCCCTAATCCGCTTATCGCTTTTTTCGTTTTGTTCGCAGTGTTTCTCAAGGGCGACACTTAAACTTTTGACTTGCGATTCGTCTTCTTCGTGGATTTTAGTTCTTGTTTGTTCCATATAATCAAAGATATTTTAATAATTTCTGCAATAAAGTTTTAGCCGCTATCCTTGTATCATCGTCAAATTGTGCGGATTGACCTTGCTGGGCTGTTTTTTTCATTTCCGCACCGGCTTGAGGTGGAACAGCAGAACCTCCACCTGGAACGGGGGCAGTAGCGGTTGGTTGTATCGGGGTGTTGGGACCGCCGGTAGGCGTTTCGCCGGTTGGCATTGTCGTTTGGCTTGCCATAGGCATTCCACCACCACCAATATTACCGCCCTCTCGCCTTGAAAGAGCTTCGCGAATCAGATCCATTGAAATATTAGCAGGTATTGGCATATATTTCCTTTCTTTAATAACCTAACATACTATATAATTGTGTGATGTCGTCTGGCAAGGCTTCACTTGTTGTACCGCTTACGCTTTGTTTATAATCTTGCATAGATTGAATAAATGTCGCCAATTTCTGCCTTATTATATTCGGTTGATCTGAATAGTCAAATATAGAATCGAGATAACTTTCCAATTCTTTATCACTCATATTAGCACCCAGCAAAGCATTCCTAGCGGCTGTCCTGGCTGTAGCTATTTGTGATCTCAAGGCGGTTGTTTGTGGGTCTTGCGTGCCAAAATATTCTTTGAATTTGCCAGTAAAAGCAGGAATTTTGCCCGTTGGCACCCCAGCTTCGACTAAAGATAAAGCCTTAGATGCTTCTTGTTCTGCTAAAGCAAACTTTTTATCTCCTTCCGACATTTTTTTAGTTTCTTCTTCACTGGGCAACAGCAAATTTGCGATCGTTTCAATCTCTTCGAAGTTTTTACCACCAGTCGCCTGCAAGTCCTGTAAATATATTTTTGCTAGATCCTGTTTTGTTATCCCGGCACCAGTTTTACCCATAGCACCGTCCATAGCGGTTTCTGGACTGGTTGCCCCCAGTCCCCCGAATTGCTCGCCATAATCGCTTAGGGCAGATTCTGGGGTTTCTGGCAAATATCCCTGATCTTGTTCCGCCCCGTTCCCGCCGAATAGGTAACTCCCAGCCGTCCTAATCCCGCCCTGTTTTGCGGCTTGCCCAGCGATTAGTTTTACCAGTTCGTTTTGGCTCAAGTCCGCTAAACTATTGATTTTTCTGCCGGTGAAGTCGGCGGCGGTTTTCATCAGATCCGTACCGGCTTCGGAAAGCACTGGTATTTTCGTACCCATAATATTTATGCCCTCCTTGGACGATGATTGCAAACCGGCTGACGCTTCGTGGAGTATTGATTGCGTTTTGGTCAAGTTCTTGATATCGGGGTGTGCCTTTGTCAAATACTCGTCAAGGGCATTACGAACGTTCATATAAATATGTTCATTGGGACTAGGATCAACCCCTCTGGCTTTTTTGTCGAATGCCCCAGATAATCTTCCGTTGAGTTCTTTTTTGTAATTAAAAGCGTCTTCTGTGGATAATTTTCTAAACTTACCAGTTTCTCCAGTTTTGGTGCCGAATATCTCATTGATGATATTATCCGTAGCTTTGACCTTAGCTGGGGAGTCTAATCCTATATTTATGTCTTTTTCGAAATTATTCTGAATCATTTTTTTCAAAGACTCCCTGTCAACTGGTTTTGCTTCTTTTTTGAGTATCTCACTTATCTTTGCAGTCAACTCGTTGTATTTTTTCGGCATCATTTCGTATTGTGCTTTCGCCCCGCCTTTGAATCCCAAATCATCAAGGACTTTGACGATCTCATCCTCTTTGGTCGCCGCCCAAGGGGAAGCCTGTACTTTCGGTTTCACTACTGATTTTTTCAAAGATTTGCCCGTACTTTTCAATATCCCCTCGGCGGTTTCATCTGCTGTACCAGCTATTTTGCTTCCAACTTTTCCTAACAATTTACCGCCTATCTTGCCCAAAGCCGCCCCGCCCACTTCACCAGCTAAACCCCAAGCCCCCTGTGTGGCTATCTTTTTTGCAGATAAGTCCTCGCCGGTCATTCTCTCCCGCAAGGCTTCAAAAGCCGCCGATCCAGCAGTAGCACCGATAGCAGTCCCGACGCCGGGTGCGACAGCAGAACCCAAAAGCCCACCAGCGACACCGCCGACAGCCGGTAGCCAATCCGAAATGCCTCCGCCACCAGTTTTGATCAGTCCTTTTGATTGAGCATCAGAAACAGCCGATTGTATATCTTCATCGCTCCAACCGGAGGCTTTTGCCAACTGCATTTTCTTTTTCAGTTGATCTTCTGTCATTAAATTAGGCATATTGTTCTTTGTCTAAAAAAATCTTTTCTTTAAAACGTTTAAACCAGTTTTGAGAGTCCCGAGGTTTTGCCCTGGAGTACCACTCATATAGTCCCACCAGTTTGTTGATCCGGTATCACTTATCCCAAACAAATCTTCTGCGGATTTCCCGCTTGCGGAACTTGTGGCGGAGGTAGTAGAATACGCTGATGATCGCTTGTTGATAAGGTCGGCTAGTTGTTGCGAAACCAAACCAGAGTTTGCCGCAGAGTTTCTTTGTTCTATCGCCATTCTTTCTTTTTCTTGAGCCCAAGCTCTCTCTTCAGCCGCTAACGTTTGTGCAAGTTCCCACTCTCGGTCGTCTAACTCTCTTTGCCTTTGTATTTTATCTAAAATACCGGTTAATTGTACCTGTTTGCTTTCTGTAAATCCGGTTATCTCCCTTGCAAATCTGTCCGAAGTCATCGAGATTTCA
>Ga0208245_1000464_pt1 | contig 33662 bp, 43 predicted proteins | sample RifOxyC1_FD_184035 | JGI IMG/M metagenome (GOLD analysis project Ga0208245, IMG submission 184035) | Soil microbial communities from Rifle, Colorado - Rifle Oxygen_injection C1 (SPAdes) | ecosystem: Environmental > Terrestrial > Deep subsurface > Rock core/Sediment | place: Rifle, Colorado... | reverse complement strand
CTTTTCCTTCGGCTTTCAGCCGTAGAGTCTCCAAGAGACTCTTTTTTGTGAATTTCATAGGCTGATATAAATCAGCGTTGAGAACTAATTTTCGGATACCACATTTTTCCAGAAAACGAGATAATAAATAAGCTCCGCCCAAAGTAGCAGTAGTATATGTAACCGCGACAATTAGAGCGCGTCTAACATAATGATCTTTTTCGCAAGGATTTTTTTCCACAGAATCTTTAACAGAATCAGCAATTTTTTCTATTCTTCCAATTCGCTCCATCTTCCAAATAAATTTATCAGCTTAATAAATATTATTATCCCAGAATCCCAATTAACAAAATCTCTTCAGATTAAAAAATAAAATAAATTTATCCGAAGAGTGAGCTTAATCCAGCTGCGCTCTCAACAGGCTTTTCTTCTTCTTTCTTTTCTTCTGCCTTTGGTGCCGCTGCTTGCCCGCTTGCCGGTGCCGTCGATATAGCGCTCGCGTTTTCAAGTTCAGCAGATATGTCAACTCCTTGCAATGAAGCAAGCAAAGTTTTTATCTTTGACTCGTCAACTTCAACACCAGTCGCAGCGATAACTTTCTTCAAGCTAGCTTCGCTGACAGGCTGTCCAAGTTTGTGCAAAAGCAATGCGCCGTACACGTATTCCATTATTGTTTTTCCTCCTTGTCATTTTGATTATCTCCACGCAAGCAATCTAGTTTCATATCAGCAAGTCTTTCTCCCCTCTCTTGTAATCTAAATAACTGACGTAGTGTCTTTCCGATAGCCTCGTCTGTAAATCTCAAGGTTTTAGAATTATTATCTTTCTTAATTCTTCTTTCAGCTGAAAGATTTTGATAACAAATAAACAGCTCCTCATAACGTCTATCATTCTCTTGCCTCTCAGCCAAATATTCTGTTTTATTCATTTTAATTTCCCCCCTCGCTATTTTGATTATTAGATAAATTCTCCAACGCTCTAGCTTCCAATCCCGCCCGCGCAATGAAATATCCAATTGTCTTTTCGCAGACATAACCGACATTAACAGCAAATCCTAAAGATTTTGAAATCGCTTCTCGTAAAATTTCCAGAGCGCCCGCCTTGTCAATTTTGATTTCAGTATAAACCATGTCAGATTCAGAATCATAAGCAGCGACGGGAATAAACCCGACTTTCATCGGCGCAATTCCAAGCTTAGTCATAACTCCAGCAACTTTTTCATTAATCTCTTCTCCTTCTTTGACAATAACAGCCCCTTGCTTAATCGCTAATTTCCCGTTTTCAACAGAAACTTTCAAGCCGACAGAACTCAATTCAGAAATCGCAGGCCCCGGCATCAAGTCAGTTGGCCCCGGCTCAACTTTTATATCTTCTGGAGCAATATCGCCAACCTTTGCTTTCGTAGGACTCTGGTTCTCTGACAAAAATCCAGACAGCTCAAAAGCATCAAGCTCGGAAAACATTATAGCGACGTCAGAACCGATGCTTTTTTTCAAATTTTGCAGGGCGCCCTTTTCAACTTTTTCAATTGCGCGAATCATCAGAGATTTCTTGACAACAAGAACTTCTGCCTTGCCTCTCAAACTCTTTGAAATTTTTTGAAATTGCGACGCAGGCAATCCCTTAGTAGAAGCAATCAAAATCGTCTTGGACTTTTTAATTTTCTTGACAAGCTCGTCGACTAATTTCGTCTTGTATTCCGGTATCGGCGACAATCTTTTCTTTTCAGTCATCTTGCTCAATCCTCCCCAAATTTTCTGTTCGATTGCCAAATTCCATTATCATCTTGAGGGTTGTTCCGCTGTCGCTGATCATTTCCAATTCTTCTGCATATCTGCGCACTTCTGCTCTAGTCTTGAGGTGGGCAATTATTCTAAATCTATTTAATTTTCCAGAAAGGAGTTTTCTCCTCTTCTGAACAGCCTGCTGATATTTAGAAAAAATTAATTCATACCAACGGTCATTCCAAATACCTGCTGTCCCATAATCCCCAGCATTTACAGCGTTCATCCATTCTCTTCTTTGAAAACAGTTAGTTGTAGGTTTAATCATTTTATTTAACCTCCACCTTAATCGGTTTTGTCATCGTCAATTTAATCATCACATTCTTCACATTCTCTTGCTTGTTCGGCAAAGCGTTGACAATTTCTTTGTAAATCGCAGAGACATTTGCAGAAATTTCGTCGTCGCTCATCTTCTCTTTTCCAGAAATAACTTTGATGCTCGTCTCTTTCATTCTTATCTTGATAGATTTTTCAATTTTCGTCAAGGTTAATTTAATCACAGCATCCGAAGCATCCGTCGGCAAAATTCCTAATTGCGGCGACGGCATTTTACCAACAGGTCCAAGAACTTTTCCAAAAACCGTAGCGACTTTCGGCATCAGCGGCGCTTCCGCAATAAAAAAATCATATTCATTAACCAGCTTCTTCAACTTCGCCTTGTCTTTATATTTGTCAAATTCCGGCAAAGTTATAGAATTAACTAAATCATTTTTTTTAGTCAAAAATCCGCAGACTTTTTTCTCTTTAATCTTGTGAGGAATTGTGATAACAAGATTAAGATTATCTTTCTTCATGTTAATTCCCTTGAGATTAACAATTAAATCTACGCTCTGCTCGAACTTTCGTTTGTTCTCGTCTTTGCGCAATTCAGCTAATGCTTCTTTGACATTCATCGTTTTTCCTGTATCCTCTTTTCCAGCTTGCCTGGAAAACGCAGGTTTCGTACTCGTATCCTCCTACATTCTGGCCCGCGAGCATAGAATTTATCCCGCAAGTATGTAGTCTATTGGATGATTGTATTTAGAAAGTTGTTATTTAAACTTTTCTCTTCATTATTTATTTTCCAATTCTGTTGCTTTTTCGGACTTAAGAAAATAATTTAAGCTTGTTTTTCTTAGATTTTTTATGGATAATCTGACAAAAGAACAAAGAAGTTTTTGTATGAGCAGAATAAGAAGCAGAAATACAAAACCCGAATTGAATCATAAATCAAAAAATTTTAATCTTGAATATCAGCCGAATGTTTTTGGAAAACCAGATTTTATAGACTGGAAAAATAAAAAGGTTGTTTTTATCGACGGTTGTTTTTGGCATAAATGCCCGATTCATTTTATTGCTCCAAAATCAAATAAAAGATATTGGCTTCCTAAATTAGAAAGAAATGTTTTGAGAGATAAAGAAATAACTCTTGCTTACAAAAACTCATTCTGGAAAGTTGTTAGGATTTGGGAGCACGGCTTAAAGTAAAACTGTCTGTGGATTTATCCGCCCGCCGTCTAAAACTATTTTCATATTTTCTGCTATTCTTTGGACAACAGAAACAGTAACGCTGTTTCCGGCTTGATGATATAATTTGCTGTCTGCGAGATTTTTAGGAAACTTAAAATTTTGGGGAAATCCCTGTAATAAAAAACATTCCTTTGGAGTAAGTTTTCTTATTCCTTTATGGTTTTTAATTATTGGAACATTATGCCCGCCCAGCCCCATATTTGCTGTTAATGTCGGGACAACTCCCTTCTTATTTGCTCTTACATATTTTCTTCTCCACTGATAAACTGTTTCTTCTGAATTAATATCTTTCTTTATTTTTTCATATAATGGTTTGTCGTTGTAATAATATTTATCTTCTGCTTCGTTTGCTGTAAATTGCCGGAAGTTTTTGGTTAATTTTATTTCTTTAGGAAAATCAAACGCTTCTGCCTTTTTTTTGTCCAAAAAACCCGCAATAAAAATTCTTTCTCTATTTTGGGGAATATTGCCGTGTGTCATGCTGTTAAGAACTTTTGATTTAATATGGTATCCTAAATCTTTTAAGGTTTTTTCAATAATCTTAAATGTTTTTCCGTTATCATGACCTTTAAGATTTTTTACATTTTCTAACAAAAAGGCTTTGGGTTTTCTTTCTTCTAGCATTTCTGCAATTCTAAAAAATAAATTTCCTCTTCCCTTATCGTCCTTAAATCCTTTTCTATATCCTGCAACAGAAAACGCCTGGCAGGGAAAACCGCCGAGCAAAATATCAAATTCTGGAATTTCTTTTATATCAACTTTCCAAATATCTTTAATTGTAAGCTTTGGCTCGCCGAAATTTAAATCATAAGTTTCTTTGCAGGTTTTGTTAAAATCATTTGCAAAAATTGTTTTAAATCCTGCTTTTTCAAAACCTAATCTTATCCCTCCGACGCCGGCAAATAAATCTAATGTTTTTAATTCCCCTTTCATGTTTATTTTATGATATCTCATCTTTTAATTATTTTGCTTTGGCAATTATGTTCGTTTAATTGTCTATATACTTTATTAGTAATATACTACATAGTAATATATCATTTATAAACATTTCGATAGTCGGCAATACACAGAATATTTATATATTAATTAGTAATATACTCAGCATGGCAAAAGTTAAAATATCCGTCGAAGGATTTAAATGCGAGAGATGCAGTCATGAATGGGTGCCGAGAAATTTCAAAGAAGAATCTGCTGTATGCCCAAAATGCAAGAGCCCTTATTGGAATAGACCGCGAAAGAAAAAAATTAGTAAAAAGATTTAAAAGTAGAATTTGTATATAATAATCAATTTAAAGCCAATCGATTCAGGAGCTTGTACAACATCGGCGGTCACCTTTGTTTGTCATGACGAAGTCTTATCTGGATTGCTATTACCAGCTATTTTTATCTCGAGACATTGATACTCTCACGTTTAGTGTTTGATGTCTCTGCTTTGAGACCCGAACGATTATGAATTTCCAATATTTTCTGTTCTATATAATCCTCTCCTGCCTTCATTATCTTATATTTATTCGCAGCAGTTCCATTATACGAAACCTTTTCCTTTACTGTGTGATACTTATCATTTATTAATGCCATGCTTATTGCAGCAATGTTTGATTTTATTCCAAAAATATCTGTAAGAATAGCTTGTATTTGTGATGGATTTAATCCGTCGTAGTTTTTATCTTTCATTATTTTTAAAACATAAAGTGCTCTCTGAAGATTTGTTTCTAATTTATGGATTTTTGGATACTCTGTCCTATTTATCGTCTCAAACATTTTTTTATCATTCTCTTCATCTTCCTTGATTGATTCGTTTCTTTTTGATTGGACTTTTTTCAGTTTAGATGTTCTTTCTTTTTTTAATTGTCTTTCTAACCTGGGGCTACCGGTAGGATTAAAAACATTTTCAAGTAGTTTATCTATTGCTTTACTCTTCAACGGCTCTTCTAATCCAGCGACGGCTTTTTGAATTTCTTCAAGTTTTTCTTTATACCCATTATTTTCCATATCGTAATATTTGTTTTAAGCCTTTATAAATATTTCCTAGAGTGTTAAATAGCCCTCATTATACAGACTTAACACTCCTTTACAAGAAAATGGTGGTTTAAATAATTATATAATCAGTTTAAATCCTTTTTATTAAATCTTTCCAGTCTTCATCAGAATTGTGCATTTTAGCAACAGACTTAACATACCGATAATCTGGATTTCCATCAAACTTCTGCCCAGGAATTTCATTTACTTTTTCAAATTCACTATGAAAAGAAAAACCAGTTACCCATATCGGAATTTCTTTTAGTGTTAATATCTTCCTAAAACTGTCAGAATGTTCTAAAAACTCTTTTACATTTTTGAAAAAAGAATGTTCTTTCAATATTCTAAACAAATGGTCTGATGGAAGTCCAACCCGTACAAAAATATAAACGTCTGATTTTCTGCCTTCCTTTTCATATTCAATAGGAGCAATAATATTCCAGCAGTTTTTCCACTTGCTCGATTTAATCGCAACATCAATTTTAGTAGGGCGGACCTTTCCATTCTCAATTATCCCGTCGAAATCTTGCGGAGTAATACGGTCTTGATGAACTTCTAAGTCAAGTTTTATTTCTTTTCCAAATTTTTCTTTTAAGAATTTTTGAACTCCCCGCTCTGCAAGTATTCCCAGAATAAAATCATCTGCCCTCTGCATTTCACTTCTAACGCCTCTTATTCCTGTTCCGTGGCTGGCTCTTGTTGAATAAGCCATTTTTATTGCAAATTCAAAACATTTTTCATATTCGCTCAAGCTTAACAAAACTGTTCTATTTTCTTTTAGAACTTTCCATTTATTTAAATCAGACTTGTTGAATTGAAATCTTGCCCCAACCTTCTCGCCCTTTATTTCTCCGCTACTTTTGAAATAATTCTCAAACTCTTTCTTTTCTATTCCAAGATATTCTATTGCTTCCTTTGAACTCAATGTTTCAGGCATAAAAATTTTAAGAAGAAACAATATTAAAACCTATCTGAAATCTTTAGAGGTTACAATACCTATCTTCCCCCACCAACATTTTTTAAACTTCTCTTTCCAAATACAGAAATGCTCGAAAAACATTACGGTGAATTACCCGAAGGATGCAAGCTCTGCGCAAAAGGGCAAAAATTAGTTTTATTCACAACAGGAATCTGCCCGCAAAATTGCATCTACTGTCCTCTTTCCCCAAGCAAGAAAAACAAAGACGTAACAAATTTTAACGAATGCAAATCAAATAAAATCAAAGATTTAATTAAAGAAGTAAAATTAAGCGGAGCCAAAGGCGCAGGAATAACAGGAGGCGATCCGCTAGCTGTATTAAAAAGAACAATAAGATACATACGAGCATTAAAACAAAACTTCGGAAAAAAATTCCACATCCATCTTTACACATCGCTAGCATTGCTCTCAAAAGAAAATATCTCTCGCTTAGAAAAAGCAGGCCTAGACGAAATAAGAGTCCATCCAAATATTCTGGATAAGTCCCTCTGGTTCAAAATCAATCTATTAAAAAACACAAAAATGAAAAACGGAATTGAAATTCCCGCGCTCCCAAAAAAAGAAAAAGAAATTTTAGAATTAATAAATTTCGCGAAAGACAAAGTTGAATTTTTCAATATAAACGAATTAGAATACGCAGCATTAAAAGAAAAAGAATACAAATCAAGAAATTGGCAGACAACAGAAAATTACTCAATAAAAAACAGCGAAAAAACAGCCCTGAATATTTTAGAAAAAGCAAAGAGTCTAAAAATAAGAATACATTATTGCAGCGCCTCATTCAAAGACAATGTCCAATTTTCAGAGCGGCTAAAAAACTACGCGAAAAACGCCGCGAAAGAATTTGACGTCGTAACAAAAGAAGGCACGCTTCTCCACGGCGCAGTCTGTCCGAAAAATTCCTCTCCCAAATCTCTCCTCGCCCTAAAAACTTCCTTAGAAAAAGAATTCAAAAATAAACTTTTCTTCATAGATAAAAACAAGCAAAGAATTCTCTGCAGCCCGGCGATAATCAGGCAAGTAGCAAAAAAATTCAAGAACGCTGCGATTGTAGAAGAATATCCGACGCGAGACCAAACAGAAGTTTATCTGGAATTTCTCAGTTAATTTTTAATAAATTTATTAACTCTTCTATAAAAGTCAAAAAGTTTAGTTAACTTAACCCGCTTGGCTATATTAATTACCATAATTTCTCGATATCACAGCACCAACGAATAGGGCATATAAATCTGAACAAATATTTTTTCATTAAAATAAAACTTTCCCAGATTAATTATTTCTTCTTCTTTTCCACTTTCTCTTCCTTCTTCTCTTCAGCTTTTCCGACGGCAGCAGCCGCAGGCGCAGCAGTTCCTTCAGCAGCCGCAGCCGCTCCAGGAGCCCCAGGCGCAGCACTGGCTGCAGCGAGTTTAGCAGCCTCTGCAGCCGCAGCAGCTTCTTCAGCAGCTTTCTTCTTCGCAGCCTGCGTAGCAGAAACAACAGCAAAATCCTCGTCTAATCTCTTTCTTTTCTCAACATCTAACTCAGAAATCTCGCCGGTAATTTCATTATCATAAACTCCATTCTCAATATCTCTCATAGATTCTTTAGCAGGTTTGCTTTCCACCATAATTCCCCCGCTGACACAGCTTCCAACAGCCAGTTTAACAGCAGCCTTCAAATCATTCGCCAAAAGATTCGGCATCTTTGTCTTTGCAATTCCAATTAATTGTTCAATCGCAATATTCCCAACATAAGTTTTTCCAGATTCCCCGGAAGCTTTTTCCAACTTCAATTCTTTCTTGATTAATTCAGACATCGGCGGAGAAAAAACTTCAATAACGTATTTTTTCGTTTTAGAGTCGACATCCAGCTCAACCGGCACAGTCACTCCTTTGAATCCTTCAGTAGCAGAATTAACATCAGAAATAACTTTTCCAAGATTTATTCCCATCGGCCCCAACTGCTGAGCCACAGCTGGCCCCGGCTTCATGTTCCCGCCTTCAACCAATAATTTTATTTTCATTCTTCTTCATCTCCCTCACCCTCTTCATTTTCACGCCTTATAACCTTTACGTTGTCAAGTTTTACCGTCACAGGAATAGGAACAGAAGCACCAAGCAAAGAAACAACAACTTCTCCTTTCTGCTTGTCAATTCTTGTAACCTTCGCCCGCTCGCCTTTGAACGTTTGCCCGATTATCTCGACGATATCTCCAATTTCAATATTAACTTCCTCAACTTTTGGTTCAAGCATTTGCTGAATCTCTTCGTACTGAACAGTCTTTCCGATTATTCCTTTTACATACGGCAGATTAAACGCAGCTTCCTCAGCGCTGTCCCTGTCAGCAGCTTCAAGAACAATATATCCTTTCAAGCCGTGCGGTTTCACGACAGTATAAACCAGCAATTGCTTTTTCTTAACTCTCTCGCTAATCATTTCAATCGCCCGTTCTTCTTTATTCGTCGTGACTTTTATTATAAAAATCATTTTATGTTCCACTACCTCTTAATATCTAAGAAGTAGATAACCAGTTAAAAAATTACAGGTTTTTAAACTTTCCTCTCCAAAAGGCTACATCCCAACTAAAATAATTCTATAAAAAATATATCGGCAAGTTTATAAATCGGTAGCTATTTTTACTTTCTCTCTTTTCTCTCTTTGCAAAAGAGTGATGTCGTCGGTAATCTAAAAACAGAAGGCATCACAGTCGTAAATTAAATTCTGAAAGGAGGTTAAAATAAAAAATGGGCGAGCCTGTTTTGAGGCTCAACCCAAAGATAGAATCTCGGGTAAATCGAATTCTACTCGATAAATCCATGCATCTTATTCTTTACATTATAATGCTTTTGCCGTCGATAAAAGGTAAAAAGCATTATGATTATAGAATAATCATAGGTTTATCTATTCTTCGGATTTTCCTAAGAAAGAGCTATGAAGATTATGAAGTAGAAATGAGAAATGACTCAAGAATATGCAATGTTTTTCAATTGCATATTCTTCCAGGAAAAAGCACGATTCATCGTGGAATGCAAATGCTGAATATGAAGTTGATTTACAAAATCAACTTCTTGCTTGTCCAAGACCAGACAAGACGAGCACTGAATATTCTCGTCGATTCATCAGGCATAAGAACTGATAAAAAAAGTTCTTGGTTTTGCTTTAGAATAAAAAAAGAAATTAGCAAAAAAGATTGTGACAAACTGCATTTAGCAGTTTGTTTGGATCTGCTGTTAATTTTAAACTGGAGAATAACCGCATGGAGAAAAAACGATTCTCCATTCTTGATTATATTGCTTAAACCATTTTATCTGCTCAAAATTGTTTTAGCAGATAAAGGATATTTGTCGAGGATAAACTTCCAATTTGTGAGCGATAAAAAAGGAGCATTATTTATTCCGTTCAAAAAAAATTCAACTGCCAAGCCAAAAAGCCATCCTGCCTGGAAAACAAATTTCAATTTATGGAAAAAATTTAATACGATTTATATGGGCATTTATCATCAGAGAAGCAAAATAGAATCTGTCTTTTCAGTTATTAAAAAACGATTTGGTGATAAGACAGATTGTAAAAGTTGTCTGATGAGAAGAAAAGAAATCGCATTAAGACTGATTGCATATAACCTCAGAATTTTGATTTGTTATCAATATGCAGTTGAAAATAATCTTCCGCTTTGGGTTAGGGCTAAGAAAAAATAAATTAGGATTGGTTTGTTTGGGAAAAAGATAGCTTAAGCTATCTTTTTAATTAGAGAAATTAAATTAGTTTTACGTCGGGACTGACAGAATTCGAATAATGAAATAATAAAAACAGTTGAATAGAAGTAGCAATTAGGAACTAATTGCTACTTGGGATGTAGCCTTGTCCGAGGGAAGATTTATATATGATATTCCATAGGTATATTAGAAGGCAATTACTTATGAGATTACATCGAGATAAAATAATTGAGCTGATAAAAAAAGAGGAAATTGTTACGAGTTCTGAAGTTGCAAAATTTCTGAAAGTTTCATGGAATACAGCTGAAAAGGGTCTTTTGGAACTAGCTTTAGACGGAAAAATAAGAAGAAAGAAAAAGGAAGGGACGACGCTATGGATGTTAAAATGAATAAAACAGCGCAAGTCGCTGTCTGGATAATTTTAGCAGTAGTTTTGCTGGCATCTGTAATTTTATTTTTTACATTGACGAGCAAAGAAGATGTTGAGATAATAGAATCAGGGCAGGTTGATTTTGTGAATGCTCCTTCCTTTATGCAAAGATGCACTAGAGAATATGTTTTGGATGCAGTAGATATCATGCTTCCGCAAGGCGGATTTGTTTCGCCGAAAAATAGTATTTGGTTTAATAATACGAACATAGAATATCTTTGTGAGAATACTGGATTTTACGAGCCATGTGTTAACCAACATCCTTTGATTGTTAAAGAGATTGAAGAAGAGATAAGAAATTATATTTATCCGAGAGTTGAAGAGTGTTTTGGCGAGCTAGGAGAAGAGATTAGAAAAAGAAACGGTGAGTTTGTTTTTGGGGATTTGGATATTGAAATTAGCCTGGGAGAAGACAGAATTTTTCTAACTCTTAACAGAGATGTCAAAATAGAAAAAAACGGAGCTGAAAAAAACTACAAGAAGTTTGAGATTGTTGTGCCAAGCCCAGTTTATAATTTGGCTGTGATTGCAGTTGAAATAGCGTCGGAGGAAGCGCAGTTTTGTTATTTTGAACAAGCAGGTTATTCTGTTTATTATCCGAGATATAAAATTGAAAGATACGTGATGTCTGCGCCGACGAAAATTTATGTGATTCGTGACAAAGACACAGGAAAAGAAATGAATATAGCAATAAGGAGCTGCGCGATGCCGGCGGGAATATGACGAGATATTTATTTAAGGTTTGCCTGCAGATTTTTTTAGTCGTGAGCATGAGCTTTAGTTTTTCTTATTTTCTAGGAGAAAGTTTTGACGACAATTTGGTTTCTGCAATTAATTTTGGGGACTATGTTGATGGAGTTTCTTCGGGCGGTGGAATTGATGAATTGATGGATTCGCTGGGAGGGGGAGTTGGAACGTGCAAATTGTCTCTCGACGGAAAAAAATGCCAGGAATATTTTTTGAGCGAATGCGACGACAAATGCACTGAAAATTGTGTCAAGAAAGGAAGAAAAGATTTGGATGCGGGAGATGAATGCAAATTAGGAGTTTGTTTTGACGAGGAGAAAGGAACGTGCGCTTACAATACTGGAAAATGGGAGTGCGAAGGCGGAAAATGGTATTCTGAAGATGATGCGACTGGAGCTGAAAAATGCGAAAAGCATTGCTGCATATTAAGAGACCAGTCGCTGTTTGTCAACGAGAAAACCTGCGAAACAATGGCTGATTCGTTAGGACTTGAACTCGGAAAAGATGACGCTTATTTTGACAGTTCTATAATAACAGAGCCTGCGTGCATCGACGCTGTTTATTTTGTTGACAAGGGCGCTTGTGTTTTAAGCTTGAACGACGGCTCTGAAAAAAATGACTGCGAATTCACGACTTCAACTGCGTGCGAAAATTTAGGAGGAAGATTTTCTGAAGAATATCTTTGTTCAAATCCTGAGTTAGATACGATTTGCGAAAAGCAAAACACAACCGGATGTGTCGAGGGAAGAGATGAAGTTTTCTGGTTTGACAGCTGCGGAAACAGAGAAAATATTTATGATTCTGACAGAGAGCGAAGCTGGAATGGGGGGAAAGTTCTAGACAAAAAAGACAGCTGTGAGTTGAAAAAAGATTTGTCAAACCAGGACGAGTGCGGAAACTGCTACAGATTTTTAGGAAGTATTTGCGGGAATGCAACTGCGAAAGACGACGAGAAAAAAGATTCTCCTGAAAATATTGTATGCAAGGATATGAGCTGCGTCGATGAGAAAGGGGAGAAAAGAGAACATGGAGAAACTTGGTGCGAGTATCAGAGCGCGATTGGAGCTTCGGCTGAAATTCCTTTTTTAGGAGTTGCGTCTTATTACAGAGGATTTCATCTTCCAGGATTGCATTCGATGGCTGCGCCTGGAAGCGAGCATTACAGAAAAAGCTGTGTTGACGGAGAAATAAAAACAGAGCTTTGCGCGAGCTACAGAAACGGAATTTGCGTTGAGAGCAGAATCAAAGATGACGACGGAAAAGAGTTCAGCACTGCGTCGTGCAGGCCGAACAGATGGGCAGAGTGCTTGAATTATAACACTCAAAATGATCCGAGCAATGCTTTGTCGCAGATACTTCCGGGAGTGAGCCAGTTGGCGCAGTATGTTCCTGCTGCTGGAAAAATATTAAGCCTGCCTGCTGAAGCTGAAAAATTTAAAGTTGGAATATCGATGATGCAATGCGAAAAAGATCCTGACTGTTTTGTGAATAATGTTGCGATTGATGATTTTAAATTTCCTTTATGCGAGCCGAAATATCCTGCTGGTTTTTATGAGAAAGACAATGGCGGAGAAGACGAGAAGATTTGCAGTTTTGCGTCGCAGACTTGTTCTTCTGTCTGGGTTTATGAAGCAACTGCTTTTACTTTTTCGACGACGGCGCATTGGGAGTGCAAGGCAAATTGCGGCTGTGTTACTGACGTAGATGATCCTAAAGATGCACAACCTTCTAAAGAGTTTATTACGCAGATGAATGATATTTGTGTCAGCTTGGGAGATTGCGGGGCGAAGACAAATTATAACGGACAGGCTGGAACGGGAGGATATACATTGAAGAGAGCTGATTACGAAGGATTGCCGAAAGAAGGCGGGGCGAAAAATAAAAAAATAGCTTCTGGAAGTCCGAGCATGCCGTACGATGATTCGAAGCCGATTGCTGGAAAATACATAAAGCCAGAGACGATTTCTGAGGGTGCTTCGGGTTCTGGGGAAAGTTCTGTTGGCGCTTCGTCGCCGAAATTTGAAGCGTATGATGCTACGACTGGTTTGATTACTGCGAGTTTGGCGACGGGGGGGACTGCATTAGGAGCTACAGCTATTGCGCAAACAGTAGGTTGGAATGTTATAGTTGGTGGAGAATCTATTGCATCAGGCATGAGTGCGGCAAGTGCTAAAGCTGGTGCTGATATAATTGGCACAGGTGCTGCTGGAGTTAATGAAGTTGGTATGCCTGCAGGTGGAGCTTCTGCTCAAATGGGTCCTGCTATGGCAGGATTTCAAGCAGGAGCAATAGGAGCTGCGATTGCAGTTGCTGTTGTTTCTTTGTTAGTTGGAATTTCTGGAATTGGAGCAGGAGTTGGACAAGGCGGAGTTATTGCTTATATGGGGGTGGCAGCTGTTTCTGGGGCTGGTCTTGGAGTTGCTATTGCTGCTCAAACAGGTGCTTTTGGAGGAGCATTGTCGGGAGTTGCTGCTTCTGCACCTTGGTTGGGACCTGCATCTGGTGTTGTTATAGTAATTCTAATTGCAGACATAATTACAAATTGGATTGCCGGCGTCGGAAAAATAAGAACAGCTGAAGTTACATTTGAATGCGGGGAGTGGCAGCCGCCGATGGGCGGGGCGAACTGCGAGAAATGCGGGAAGAAAGGTTTCCCCTGCAACAAATACGCTTGCGAAACTTTGGGACAAACTTGCCAGTGGATGGCTGAGAGTGAGGGACCTGACGGAGGATTATGCATTAATATTGGAATAAATGATGCTTCTGGACCGAGAATAACAGGGCCGATGAAAAATGTGATAACAGAAGGATTTGAATATACTGATGTTAAAGAGAATGGCTTTAGAATTGAAAATGACGACGGAAAATGCGCGACGCAGTTTAATAAAATCTTGTTCGGGTTTGAGACAGACGAGTATTCAAAATGCAAGATAAGCGGAAAGGCGGACGCGAAGTTTGAAGAGATGGCTCCGTTAGGAAGAGATGCTTGGAGCAAGAACCACACTTATGAATTTAGTTCTTATGAATTGACAATGCTGGGGATTGAAAGTTTGGAGCCTGAAAAAGAGACAGACGTTGAACTTTACATCAAATGCCAAGACGGAGTTGGAAATATAAGAGAAGATGCTTATTCAGTTGGGCTTTGTGTTGTTCCGATTGATTTGACAGCGCCTGTGATTTCTGATTCAGAGCCGAATGAAATATGGACGAGTTACAATGCAAAGACTCGGGAAATTGAAAGATACACTTTGGAACCAGCTGAATGCAGATGGAGTTATGAAGACGAAGATTATTTTGAGATGGAAAACCAGATGAATTGCAATACTGAAGAAATGACTTCGTTAGGATATAAATGCAGATATGAAGTTTCTCTAAATAACGACGACAAAATTTATGTAAGATGCCTTGATCATCCTGAATGGGGAGGAACCGAGAGAGAAGGCGACAGAAACGCAAACCAAGAAAGTTCTGTGATTGTAATAAGAAAATCTGAAAGTCCTCTGGTTATTGATTCGCTCGAGCCAGACAATGAAACAATTAAATGGGGCGCTGCAATTGTGCCGATTAATCTTGCTGCTGAAACTTCCGGAGGTTACGATGGAAATGCGCAATGCTATCTTCGTGTTGATTCGGGAGTGAGAATTGCGTTTGACAAGACAGGGGGAAAAGTGCATGAGCAGTTGTTTACTTCCCTAACTGAAGGAGAGCACAGGATTAATGTTGATTGCATTGACGGCGTCGGCAATGAGGCTGCGAAAGAAGCAACATTTAGAATTGAGAGAGATTTGACTTATGCTGAGATTGCCAGAATTTATTCGGATAGCGGAAGTTTAGTTGTCGTGACGAGTGAAAGCGGAGAGTGCGCTTTTGTAAATGAAGATTCATGTAATTTTGATTTTGAAAAAGGCAAGTTCATGAATGCCGGGGGAAATACTAGACAAGAACATAGAACGGGATTTGACGGCTTGAAAACGTATTATATAAAATGCAAAGATGACTATGAAAATATGAAGTCAGGATGTTCTGCTATTGTCAAACAGGGGTTTATTTAATGGAAAGCAAACAAAACAATTATAAAGAAATTTTGATTGAGAATTGGATGAAAAAAGAGAAGAGGGGAAGAGTACTGAGCAAGAGAGGACAGGTTGCAATTTATGTTATGGTTGCCCTGGTAATTATTGCAGGCGTGATTGTGATTTACTTTTTGTATCCTGATGTTGTGACTGGAATTATCGGCGGAAAAGAAACGCCTCAAACTTTTTTGAAGAGCGAGATCGAGCCGAGTGTTAAAGACAGCATTGAAGTTTTGTCAAAGCAGGGAGGATATGAAAATCCCGAGGGATATATTATGTACAAAGGAAACAGGGTGAAATATTTGTGCTATACTTCTAAATATTACGAGCAATGCCAAGTCCAGCAGCCGATGATTCGGGCGAAGTTTGAAGATGAATTAAAGAATATGATTCAACTTGATGTTGAGACAGCTGTTGATGAATTAATTAGAACTTATGAGAAAAGAGGATACAGTGTTTCTTCTGCTGCAAATCCGACGACAAATGTTGAAATTTCCAGCGGGAAAATTAACGTGAGAATAAAAGCGCCGATGACTTTTTCGAAAGAAACGACAGAGACATTTGATGAATTTAATATTGAAATCAAAAGCAAAATGTATGATTTGTTGATGATTGCGACTTCGATAATTGATTTTGAGTCGACTTACGGAGACAGCGAGACGAGCTTGTATATTCAGTATTATCCTGATTTGAGAATAAGAAAGATTAAATTAGGAGATGGTTCTACTGTTTACACTGTTGAAGATGTTATTACAAAAGAGAGTTTTATGTTCGCTTCGCGAAGCCTTGTGTGGCCGGCAGGATACGGAATTTATGGATAAGAAAATAATAATTTGTTTAATTGCAATGATTTATTTAATTGGATTTGTGAGCGCTGGAGAGACAGTCAGCATGTCAGATGTAACTGTCTGCTGCGAGAAAACAAATTCAGGACTTTATTGCCAGGATGTTAGAGAGGAAGATTGCTCGCCTGATGCGAATGCTTTGCCGACTGCGTGCGCTTCGACTTCGTTCTGCAAGCCTGGTTTTTGCTTTGATTCTGTCGAGGGAACTTGCCTTGATAATGTTCCGCAAATGGTTTGCAATAACGAAGACGGGACATGGAAATCAGAAATGCCTGCGCAGTGCGAGTTAGGATGCTGTGTTCTTGGAGACCAGGCGTCGTTTGTTACATTGACTCGATGCAAGAGATTGTCGTCGATGTTTGGACTTGAGACGAATTATAATAAAAATCTTAAAGATGAGCTGCAGTGCGTGATGAGCGCGCGGGCTGACGAGAAAGGGGCTTGCGTTTATGTTGCTAATCCTGCTGACGCGCAGCCGACTTGCAAATTTGTTACGAGGTCTGAGTGCGAGAGCGAGTCTTCAACAAGCGCTGGTGAAGAAATTAAAGAGAAAGAAAGCAGCGAGAATGAAAGTGTTTTGGAAGAAGCGCTGGGTGGGGAAGAGAAATATGGCGGAACATTGCTGTCGCCGTCGGATGCTGAATTCCACGCCGGGCTACTGTGCTCTGCTGAAGAGCTTGGAACAGACTGCGGAATGACTAAAGAAACAATTTGTCTAGCAGGACATGAAGAAGTTTATTTTGCTGATACGTGCGGGAATCCTGCGAATATTTACGACGCTTCGAAAGTTAATGACAAAAGATATTGGAGCGAGATAATTGACAAAGCTGAATCGTGCAATCCTGACGCGAGCAACGGCGGTTCGCAGACTTGCGGAAATTGCAATTATATTTTAGGAGCTGTCTGCCGAGAGAGTTCTTCTACGACGGGAAGAGCAACTTACGGAGATAATGTCTGCGCTGACTTGGGATGCGAGGATGGAAAAGGCGAGGAGCAAATGCACGGCGAATCGTGGTGCGTGAGCCCTGGAGCTGATAAAGTCGGAAGCAAATATTACAGACATTCGTGCGTGAACAACGAAGTTCTTTCTGAGCCTTGCGCTGAATTCAGAAATGAAATTTGCATTGAGAATACTATTTCAACTTCAGAGGGAGATTTTACGCAGGCTGCCTGCAGAGTTAACAGATGGCAGGACTGCACTGCGCAAAAAACTAGCGAAGACTGCACGAACAATGACAGAAGAGATTGTATTTGGCTCGACGGAATTGAATATGTTTTGATGGGTGCTGCAATGAACGGCTCGACTATTGACAAGAATTCGCTTGGGGCGTTGAGAGAACAGGTTAAAGCTGCTGGCGGGCTGAAAGAAATTCCTCGAGGTGCTTGCGTGCCTGAACATCCGCCGGGATTGGAATTTTACGGAGAAACTGCGACGAGCACAGCTACAACTGAGGGAACTGCAACAACAGCTAAAACTGGCGATGATTCTCTTGGAGTTTGCGGGCAGGCGAATGCTGTTTGTCCTGTTAAATATGAAAAAGGTTTGATTGGCGGAGAGTGGGAGTGTGTTGAGCATTGTGAGTGCCTGCCTGGCGGAGAGTTAGAACAGAAGAGAGTTCAGTTGTGCAAGTCGATGGGTGACTGCGGACCGAAGACGAATTATATTGGAGTTAGCGGAAGCGGGAAGGGATATGAAGTTAAAGAGGTGGAGAATGAAAAGAAAAAAGATTAAATTTAAGACGAAGATGATTGCAAGTTTTGAAATGATTCTTATGATTAGTTTGAGTTTTGCTGTTGCGGGGATTTTGAATTCTGGGTTGGGGAGCGCTTTGATGACGGATGCTACAGAAGCTGCGTCTACTATGACTCCTCCGCAACCAGAAGTTCAAGCGCCTGTTGATTGGAGTAATCCTTTTGGTCCTACTCCTTCGGTAACGCAGGGGGCGCCTGCATCAGTATCTCCTTATGCTGCTCCTAATCTTCCTGGAGCACTTCCAGGTTATAAAATAGGTGAAGGAACTTGGACTCTTGCAAATGGCGAGGAATTTACTGGAACAATTCTTACAAATCCTAGTACTGGTGCTCAGTACGGATATTATGACGGATGGTATTACACGGTAGATAAAACTGGTGTTGGAGCATATAGTGGTGAAACAATACCAGCTATAACAAAAACAACGCCACCTGCGCAGGCAGATTTACTCGGGAGTATCTTCGGGGGGAAAATGCTGGGAACTGCGACGGCGGGGCAAGTATTTGGTGGTGCGCTGATTAGCGGAGCTGTATGGGGAGCGATTGTCGGCGGGGGAGCATATTTTATTGCGAAGATGTTTGGACAAACTGACAAGCAAGCTGCGTCAATTGGAATGGGACTCGGAGCAGGAACTTTTGTGGGTTCTTCTCTTTATTTGATGGGCGCAAATGCAGCTGCACTAGGACCTGGAAATTTCTTTGCTGCGCATCCGTTTATATTTTCAGCTACAGGAGGATTATTAATTGGGGGAGGAATTGCAGCGGCAATAATTATTCTAACTTACAAGAAAGAGAAAAAAGAAATAATTCAATTCCAGTGCCTGCCGTGGGAAGCTCCGACTGGCGGGAGAAAGTGTGAAGAATGCAATGAGGATCCTTTGCTGCCGTGTTCTGAATACAGATGCAAGAGTCTTGGACAGGCGTGCGAGATTGTGAATGCTGGAACTGCAAATGAACTTTGTGTTTGGGTTCATCCTGACGACACTTCTGCTCCGATGATAACGCCGTGGGAAGATGCTTTGAGGCCGAAAGATGAATTAAGATATGTTCCTGACAATGCAGTTAGGCCGCCTGCTCGCGGGGCGAAAATTACAAAGCTGGGAGAAGTTGGCGGATGCTTGCAGGCGTACACAAAATTGCAATTTGGAATTACAACAGACGAACCTGCGAAATGCAGAATTGATTATAATTTAGTAACTGGATTTGACAATATGAGCAATGCATTTGGGAATAGTTTGATATTTGCCTACAATCACACCCAGCAACTGAGAGTTCCGAGCCCTTTCACAGAAGCAGACGGAGAGGGAGAAGAAATTCCAGAGATACATACTGACGGGACTTATAGTTTGTATGCAAGATGCATGGATGCGAATGGCAATTACAATATCGACGCGTTCTCGTTCAGATTCTGTGTCGGGGCTGGACCGGACACAACGCAGCCGAAGATTGAAGGAAGCGACATAAATGACGGAAGTCCTGTGCAGTCTGGCGTTGATTCTGTTCCGATTGAAGTTTATGTAAACGAGCCAGCTGAATGCAGATGGAGCAGAATAGACAAGGACTTCAGCGACATGGAAAACAAAATGACTTGCGCGACTGAAAGCTACCAAATTAATTCTGAATTAAATTATGTCTGCTCTGGAACTTTGACGGGAATCAAGGACAAGCAAGATAATAATTTCTTCTTCAGGTGCATGGATTACGGCGCGGAAAACAGGAATGTCATGACTTCGAGTTTCCCACTGACTTTGAAGGGAACAGAAGAATTAGTTATTACGAAGGCGGGGCCTACGGGAACAATTGAAGGAAGCACAACGACTGAAACTATTTACCTGACTGCTGAAACAGCGCACGGCGCTAACGAGGGAAAATCTGTCTGTTATTTTGATACTGATTCAGAAGGAGAGTTTGATATTGCGATGGAGTTTAGTGACAGCTACACGCACAACCAGAGTTTGGATTTGAGCGCCGGAAATTATATCTATTATTTCCAATGCGTTGACGACGGCGGGAACGCAGCTTACGCAAACACAAACTTTACGATTCATATTGACAAAGTTGTTCCGACTGCTGCGAGAGTTTACAGAGACGCGGATACTTTGACTGTTGTGACAGATGAAGAGGCAAAATGCGCTTATTCTTTGACGAGCTGCAATTATAATTTTGAAGAAGGCAAGGCGTTAATTTATGAGAATGCTGCTGAGAAGATAGTGCATTATACTGAGTGGGATTCTTCGTCTACATATTATATCAAATGCATGGACTTGCAGGGCAATGAGCCGTCGCCGACTGCGTGCAGTATTATTGCGAAGGGAAGCGAGTTGTAATGAAAAAAGAAACAATTAGAATATTGCAGAAGATTGGGATTGGGATAGGTATATTAATAATATTTTTTCTGATTGTGTTAATCTTAGGGGAATTGTTATGAGATTGTCAGATATTCTGACGTTAATCTCAACATTTATGACTTTTTTATTGGTGATATACTTAATTATAAAAAGTATAGATACTATCTGTTTTGATTGGTTTGAATATGTTGTTGCTATGGGAACCTTATTTGCGAATGTTGGAATAAACATCTTGGCAGCTTGGGGAAAATGAAACAAAAAATAAAAGATATTTTGATTATCTTGGCAATTGCAATCTGTTTTTTAATTGCATTAGGATTTTTTGCTTATGCTATTAAACTGAAATATTTTGGTTAGAAAATCTCAATTTTTGTTAAGAATTATTTATTCACGAAGAAAAGCTTAAATATCACTAAATCTCACTAATTCTATGGAAATTAAAACGCGCGCAAAGAAATGGGGAAGTTCATTAGCTGTGATTATTCCGAAGGAAGTAGTTGAGAAAAGAAGAATTAAAGAGAATTCGGAATTAACTATAACTATCGAAGGGATTAGACCAAAAGCAGGAGTTTTGTTTGGATTTCTAAAGGGAAAGATTAAAGAGCCGACACAGAAAATAAAAGATGAGATGCGGCGGGGGTGGTTGAGCGAGTCTGACAGAGAAAGAGAATGGAAATAAGTTATTTTTTTGATAGCTACGCTGTTATCGAAATTCTTAAAGAGAATCAAAATTATTCAAAATATATTGAAGAAGAAACAACAATTACAGTTTTTAATCTTGCAGAAATTTATTGGTATGTGCAAAACAATTTTGACGAAAAGACGTCAGATATCGTATTTGAGCAATACAAAGATTCTGTTGTTAATATTGATGATGAAACTTTGAAAGAAGCTGTCAAATTCAGAAAAGAATACAAGAAAAAAGATTTATCGTATGCTGATTGTATCGGATATGTTTATGCTCTTCGAAACAACATGAAATTTCTTACGGGAGACAAAGAATTTGAGGGAATGAAGAATGTTGAATTTGTTAAATAATCAGAAAATCTCGAATGGTTTTTTCGTTACGAAGTCTATGTATTCTACTTTGCCTCTTTTTTCTGCTTTTTTTGCTACGAGGATGTGCCTGAAGATATTATTGTCCAGGAGGAATTGGCATTTTTCTTTTTCTATTTTATCTAAGACTCCTTTTTGTTTTGCTTCGACTCCGATTAGTTTGTAGACGTGAAACTCTTCTTCTTTTTTTCCTACGATTTGCTTGAATGCGATGAAGTCGGGGAAGCCGGTGCCGATTGACATTACTCTGTTGAAGGGATTGAATTTTCTTTTTGCGGGGATGAGTTTTTTTAATTCTAGGTCGACGTTTTTTGTCCACTTGTCTGTTATCCATTTGTTTTCTTCGAGGTGATTTCTGACTTTGATTTCGAATCTCGCGCCTGCGGCGCGGCTTCGCTTGCCCATTAGAGATTTAGATATTTTAGAATTGTCCTCTTTTTTCATGCTATAATTTGTTAAGAAGTATTTTTATAATTAGCTATAAATCCTTCGCCTGCAGAGTTCTTCTGCCGTTGGCTTTCGCGCGCCAGGCTGCTTCTTCCAGAAGATGATTAACTTTTTTATTTAGTTCTTCTGGGACGTCGGAAGAAACATTTAGTTCTTTGACAGCTTCCTTGATTTTGCTTTTTATTATTAAATCAACCATTTATTTTTGCCTCCTTTTCGATTGGTTTCATTAGCGGAAAAATAACGCATTCTCTGATTGGCTTATCCAATAAATACGCGAATAATCTTTCTGAGACGCCGAATCCGCAGGTTGGGGGCATTCCGTATTTCAGGGCTTCGACAAATTCCTTGTCGTGGGACTGGGCTTCTGTGTCTCCGGCTTCTTTGAGTTTTTGCTGTTCAATGAATCTCTGCTCCTGATCGAGTGCGTCGTTTAACTCAGAGTAACCATTGCCTAATTCTGTTCCTGCTATGATTACCTGAAACTGCTCAACTTTTCTTGGGTCTTTTGGGTTTCTTTTTGCCAACGGAGTGATTTCAACTGGCTGGTTAATCAAGAAGCCAGGGCCTGCGATTTTTTTTCGGCAATATTTCCACAGCGAATCAACTAATCTCCATTTATCAACTCCTTTTCGGTGTTCGACATTTAGTTTTGATATTGCGTCTAAGATTTGCTTTTCATTTGCTTTGTAGATGTTGATGCCCGTGTATTTTTCTATTGTTTTTTCGTAATCGTAGAGCTGCCATTTTTTTCCTAAATCGATTTTGTATCCATGAGTTTCAAATTTAAGAGTTCCTAGAATTTCTTTCGCGACTTTTTTGTACATTTCTTCAACTAATTTCATGCCGTCGTTAAAATCTGCGTATGCCCAGTAGAATTCCATTTGAGTGTAGTCTTGCAGATGCTCCATATCCATTCCTTCGTTTCTGAACTGCCTTCCGATTTCAAATGTTTTTTCGTATCCTGCGACCATTAATTTTTTCTGCCAGAGTTCGCCCATTGAAATTCTCAGGAAAACGTCGATATCCAAAGAATTGTGGCGTGTTCTGAACGGTGTTGCGGCTGCGCCGCCTGCTGAAGTTTCCAAGACAGGTGTTTCGACTTCAAGAAATCTTTTTTCAATCAGGAAAGAACGGATTGTGTTCCAGAATTTTGATTTTTTGATAAATAGTTCTTTTGTCTCGGGATTTGAGATTATTTCCAGGTAGCGCTTTCTTAATCTTTCTTCGTCGTCCTGCAAACCGTGAAATTTTTCTGGAGGGGGAAGAATTGATTTTGAGAGAAGCTCTATTTTCTTTGCCATTATTGAAAGTTCGCCGCGCTCTGTTCTTATTACAGGGCCTTCGACGCCGATGAAATCGCCTGAATCAATATACTTTTTAAAAAATTGTTTTGTTTTTTCGGGAGTTTGTTTTTCCTGCAAGACGATTTGGATTTTTCCTGCGTTGTCCTGCAAAGAGCCGAAGGCAATTTTTCCGAAGTCTCTTGTGTTGAGAAGTCTTCCGGCGATTTTTGCCTTGTAGCTTGCAGAGGCATTATTTTTTAATTTTGAATATTTTTCGTGGAGTTCTGTTGTTGAATCTTTTTTTTCGAATTTGTGGGGGTAGGGATTTATTCCCTGGGCTCTTAGCTCTTTTAATTTTCTTAGTCTTTCAGAAATGATTTGTTCTTCGCGACCCATTTTTGTATTAGAGAAAGGGGATTTATATAAGTTACTGGTTTGATGCTAATCTGCAAAGTGCATACAAAAATATCGCTGACGGGCCGATAACAAGGCCCTGAGCCATTCCAACTTTTATTGTGCCAATGAAGTGCTCTTTAGATATTTCTCTGTCGCCTATGTATTTTGGAATATATTGCATTGTTCGTCTCATATAATTATATGCTCCTGTTAAAGGCATGAAACATTCTCTAAGCGTGGGGTCTAGTTCGTTAATGATTTTGTCTCTTTCGAATTTTCTCATGGAATTATTTGAGACATTTGTTATTTAAATTTATCTGGATTTAGAAATTAAAAATCTTAAATTCCTTGAAATCCTGGAGTCTCTCGGGTTTTTCCTCGACGTTTCTTATGTTGGAATGCGAGGGGCCGCGCCTGCAGACTGCTGCCATTGCGTCGACGTTTTCTGTATTGCCTTCCAGAAAAATTTCCACTCTTCCGTCTTCAAGATTTCTCAGGAAACCGGCGACTTTATTTTTTTCTGCGTGCTCTTTTATGAACTGCCTGAAGAAAATTCCCTGAACAGTGCCTTGTATAAAAAGTCGTATTGCTTTTTTCATTTTAATAGATATCTGAGAGAGTTAATATAATTTGCTATTGGCTTGCTGGAATGATTTGGGGCTGTTCTAGGTTTTCAAAACTATCAATTATTGTTTTTAGATGCGGAACTGTTTTTTCGTCCATTCCGAGCAATTTAGCTGCCTGTTTGTCCAATGAAATCGGCATGCCTGCGAGTATCATTCCTTTTTCTGATGCATCTATTACTGCAAAGTTTGGCATTTTGCATCTTATTGCGTCGTGAATAGAAAATTTAACCGGCCATTTTCTTATTTTGTTTTTTGTTTTGGAGAAAAATCCCTTATAATGCGACGCTGGAAAAGAATTTATCATGCTGGAAAGCGCTCCAGAGAAATTTAACTCGGGGTCTGCGAATAATTTTGGGAGAGTGATGACAAAGCTCTCTGATAATATTTTAGGATAATTAATTGATTCGAATTTCAGGAAAAGTCCGTCTCTAATTTCTTCTGTTTCTGTGTTGTTTAAGTCGATTAGCCCAACTGAATATTTTTCTGCCAGTGCTCTGTAACCTAATGCTTCAAATAATTCCATTGTGTTGTAGCCGTCTGCTGCTTCTGCTATGAATATTTCTGAAACAGGATTTTTATTATAGAGGCAGAATTTTAAAACTTCTTCTGTGAATTCTGCTGACGCATATTGCTCTGCGTTTCTCAAGAAAGGTTTTAGGACGATTTTGTCGTATTTTTTTATCTCTCTGTCTAATTTTAAAAGTCCTAGAATTTGAGGTATAGTTTCTCTATAGGATTTGAATTTTATTGATGCTCCTTTTGCCATTTTTATTTTCTCCTCGTGAGTATGATGAATAATTATCTGAATTCTACTTTGGATACTTCTACTAATATTTTTACATTTCTTCGGGGATTACGATTTAAAAGAGTATTTGCAAGAGTTCTTGCGTCTGTATAGTCTTCTTCTGTTAGCCCTTCTCCCTTTAATTGTTCAGTTACGATATAGTTATGTCCGAATTTTGGATCCATATATTTTCTGTCTGGGCCTGTTCTAGTTGCTCCAGGACAGTCCATTTCAGGGCCGCAAGTATAGTTGTTTACTTTAAACTTTCCCCTGATGATTTTAGGTTTTGTGCGTTTCGCCATGGTGTTTTTAGAAGTTATTGAGTTTATAATTATTGTTGTAGCAGAATTATAGTTGCCGCCTGTCTAGTTCGTTATTTACAATGGCAACTGTTTGCGAGGCAAAATAAGTTTCTTTTCCTATTGAGACAGGAATTGCGATGGATTTTATTCTTCTAAGCTCTTTATCGGGCAAGCCGACGTGGTCGCCTAAGATAAAAACGGGATTTGGTTTTATATCGAGAGAACGAATGTCTTCTCCTTTTGCGTCTAAAATGTATAACTCTTTATTTTCTTTTTGAAGTTCGCTTACTAGCTGAAGAAGTGATTTTTTTTCTATCCAGAATCCCGGGAAGACTTCGTGTTTTATGCCCTCCCGATATTTGTAAAGCATTTTTTTAATTATTGTCGAGATGTTTGATTTGTTGATGTAGATTTTGTCGACGCCTGTTTCTCCTTCTGTGACTGGCTTTAATTCTAAATGTTTGCATGGGTCTGGCGGGCCTGCGAAGACAAGATGAAGTTTTACATCTGTTCTGATTTTATGAGACAGAAAAAATGCAGCTATGACTGTGTGAATTGCTATGTCAAGTCTCCCTGCTTTTTGCAAATCTTCTTTTATTTTTCCGCCGGATGTCGGGGCTGTTCTGCTGTAGTAGATAAATTGTCTCATTTTAATTAAACACAAATTCTGGCTTTGCGATTATGTCTCCTTGATTTATCACTGATGCAACTTCTATAAATGTTTGGTTGTGGAAGGCTAATATTTTTTCTCCGAGTTTGAATTCTTCTTTAGACGAAATGTCTGATTTGTGAATTGGCTTGCCTGTCAGGAGTTGTTTTACCGACGATTCTTTTACTTGGACTACTGGAAGAACTTGGGAGAGAATTTCTGCAGGGATAAGAATTTTTCGCAGAGAAGATTCATCGCCGGTTTTGTATTTTTCTACAGCAGATTCAAAATCGTAAAGATTTATTAAATTTTCTTCTGTGAAAATTCCTGCTTTTGTTCTTCTTAGTTCCAGCATGTGCGCGCCGCTGATTTTTTCGCCTAGCGCGACGCATAAAGTTCTGATGTAAGTGCCTGCCTGGACTTCTGCTTCGAATAAAACGTCCTTGCCTTCTTTTTCTAGAAGATTAAAAGAGAAGATTTGACGCTGGCGCGGCGCACGCTTCACTCTTGATCTTAATGGAGGAGTTTGAGTTATTTCTCTTTCGAAAGATTTCATTAATTTTTTCAATTTCGCTGTTGGAATATCTTCGTGCAATCTCATTATACCGACGTAAGTTTTGTTGCGATGCATAAAATATTCGGCTAAACGGCAAGCTCTGCCCAGTGTTATTGGAAGGACACCTGTGACTTGGGGATCCAAAGTTCCCATGTGGGATGTTTTGTTTAGGTTTAGCGATTTGCAGATAAAATTTGAGACTGAGAAAGAAGTTGGGCCTGCTGGTTTGTCTATATTGATTAAGGAAAAGTTTAATAATTCTTTGAGGGGTTTTTCTGCTTGGATTTTTTCTAGATTTATCATATTTCACCTTTCAAGTATCTCTGTCTTTTTTCTTTCGGGAATTTTTCAATTGAATATCTCAGCATTGTTCTCGGCATTTGCTTGTAATTTTGTTTCAGGAAGATTTCCAATGTTTCAATATTTCTTTTTCCTATTTCTCTCAGCATCCAGCCGACTGCTTTGTGAATTAAGTCGTGCTCGTCGTTAATCAACATCTGAGAGAGTGCGAGAGTTTCTCCGAATTTGTATTTTTTTATGAATGCTAATGTTGAGATAACTGCGATTCTTTTTTCCCAGAGATTATTTGATTTGGCGAGGTGCTTTAAGATTGATTGGTCTTGATTTGTTAAGAGGAATTCTCCGAGGATATTTGGCGCTGATAAATCAACTAAATCCCAGTTGTTTATGTTTTTTGTATTGTCCAAATAAAATTGGTGGATTTTGTATTTTTCTTTGTGGTCTTTTTTTGCTTTTTTGAATTTTTTAGTTAGAATTAATAATGCGGCTAAACGCTCTTCGTGAATTTTTGAATTTAGAAGCTCGGAAAGTTCTTGATATTCGAGAGAAAAATAATTTTTTATTGTTTGCCTTATTACTGGAACTGGAATTCCGAGGAAGATATCTCCTTCTGCGTATTCTCCTTTTCCTGTTTTGAAAAATTTTTGTAGGAGTTTTGCTTTTTCTGGATTTGCCAGAGATTTTAATTCTTGCTGAATTTGCAACATGAGGGTATTTAGAAAAGAGACGTTATAAAATTATTGAAATACAATTAGATAATTCAGGTATCCTGCGAAAGTCACCCAAAGAAGATAAGGCACCAAAAGATACGCTGAGATTTTATTTATTTTGTAGGTTATTATTAGAATGTAAATAATTGAGAGCCAAAACAAAATTAACTCTGCGAAGGCTAGCGCTGGATTTTTTAATGTGAAGAATATTATGCTCCAGACAAGATTTAACGCAAGATTAATTCCGAAAAATAATATCAGTTTATTTTTTTGCTTGGGACTGGAACTTGTCCACGCGATGTAAAGAGAAATTGCAATCAGAGTAAAGAGAATATTCCAGACAAGCGGGAAGATGTAATTCGGCGGCGTGATTTCTGGTTTTATTGACTGATACCATTCTGTATTTCTTTTTGACGACGCAAATAAACTTCCTGCTGCGGCGACAAGCAAGACAACTAAAAACGAAAGGGCTAGAATCTTCCAGTTAATTCTCTTTTTCATGAATTAATATGGAAGTGAGAGATTATAAATCTTGGGTTATCGCGTTCTTAAAACGTAGTAGAGCATACCTGCTGGAGAATAAACTCCTGCATCTATATCCCTTAAGGAAACTGGGGTTGCGCCGTCTCTTCTTATGTCCTGTGCTCTGCCTTTGGTAATTTCTTTTTCTACAACGAAAATATTTGAAAAAGCTCCTTGCTTTTTTTTGTTTGCATCTTTTTCTGCCTGTTTTATGTCGTAAAATTGCGCAAATCCTGCGCCATTATCAAAAACTGCAACTAAACTAACTCCGTCTGCCATGATATTATATGCTCTGAGATAAGTTGGATTGTCTTCGATTAAGTGAGTTAGTGCTCTTGCTTCGACAAAATCTCTCATAAATGCCTCTCTGATATTATATCCTATAACTTTTAGAGTTCTTCCTTCCTTCGCCATGTCTTTTGCGTCGATGACATCGTTGCCTCCGGGCTGCCTTCCATTATAAAAAATATTCAATCTTCCATCCGGACTTTCATACCTCTCGCTAGCATTTGGAAAATGAGTTCTTGGAAGAAGGCCTTTCTTGGCTAACTCTGTTTGTTTTTTAAGCTGTTTTCTTAAAATAGTTAGTGTAAACAAAGGCATTGAAAAAATTTGATTATTTGGTTTATAAGGATTTAGATTGTGGAGAGATTACTTCTTAAGAGCAAGTCTTCTGATAGGAGTTTTGTTTTCTTTTGGAACGTGCTTTTGCACTGCTGCTTTTTGCTCTGCGATTTGTTCTTTTTGAATTGCAGACGCCTGTTCTTTTTCTTTTTCGTTTTTCTTTTCTACTTCTGTTTTTTCTTCCTTTTCTTTTTCAGGAGCTTCCTTTATTTTTTCAGATTCTTTATGGAATTTGTCGTGCTTTTGTTTTGCGAATTTTATCTGCTTTGGAGTTTCTGCTAACATCACTTTGACTATATCGCCTTCTTTTATTGCTTTGATTTTTATTTTTGCAGGAGGTTTTCTTCTTCCTCTGAACCAGATTTCGTTATTAAGATACATATCTAGTTTTACTTTTGAAACGTCTCTTTCGGGAACTTTCATGTGCTTTGCTATGAATTTTTTGATTGCTTTTGCGGCTCTGCCTGCCCGACGGTAATTTGCTACTTTTCTCCATTCTTTTCTTAGAGGGATTGTGTATTCTCGTGTTAGTGTTTCTGTTTTATCTGCCATTTTAACCTAATTGTTGTTTCTTCATTCTTCGTGGTTTAATTTTTAATTTCGTCTGTCTCCAATGTCTTTTTTTCACAGTCATTGCCGATGGATGAACGCGCTTGCCTTTGCCGTATTTTTTCAGGACTGCCCAGAACGGCGCCCATTTTGTTTTTCTGTTCGCTACGCTTAATTTTGTTTTCTTTTGATTTATTTCGCCAGTCATTTTATTTTGCTCCGATTGATTCTAAAAATTCTTTTCCTTTTTCTGTAAGTTTTCTGCCTGAGTGCTTGCCTTTGTATTTTTCTGCCAGGCCTGCTGATTCTAATTGCTGCAAAATTGTTCTAATTATTTTTCCGCCTGATTTTCTGAATTCTGGGGGGCGGGCTCCTCTGTCTTTTCTTCCACCGTACCTTGTTCTTAATCTTTCGACTCCGACGATTCCTTTAATGTAAATTTGTCTTAGGATTGAAGCTGTTCTTTTGTACCAGAAATCTTCTTCTACGCAAGGACGGGCTTTGTGCGTTGATGTTTTAACAAAATAGCTCCATTCTGGCTCTTTAATTTCTGGAATTTTTTTCAGCGCTTCTGCTAAAAGTTTGTTGTATTTTCCCGGTTCGATTGTTCTTATATCTTGGGACATTTTATTAGATAGGAGAGTATGAAAATGTGGGGTTTTAAATGTTTTTACTTGGTTTTTATCAGAATAATTGTATAGCCGATTACTCTGCAGGATGTTTTGTATTTTATTTTATTCTTCAAGTTTTCTGCGATTTTTTTTAGTTCTTCCCTGTTTCTCGTTGCTGATTTTAATACAGAAACTCTGACTTGCCTGTGGGATTTCATCGCGTTGTTTAAAGAGTTAATGACTCCGTCTGTAACTCCTTGCTTGCCGATTTGGAATTTTGCTGCGAAGAGATTCATTTTGATATTTGAATTCCTCCCGTCGGAAGTGCCTGCAGAATTTCCTCTGCGGTTGATTTAGGAATATGCTTTTGAATTTCCGGAATAATTTTTGTTTTATCTATTTTTCCCGGAAGGATTTTCAGGAAGAAAGTTTTTGCTGATTGTTCTGGAACTGCCCTTAAAATATTGTTTTGTTTTGCGAGAACTAATTCAAGAGAGACGATTTTGCTGGATAATTTTTCTTTTACGCCCCATGTGCCTGTTTTCATCATTTTTGTTTTGTTTAGCGACGAAAGTTTGAAGATGTCTATTACTGCTTTTTTCTTGTTTAGTTTCCAGGCTCTTGAAAAAGATGCTGTGAAAACTGCTGTTTCGTCCAAGTCTTCTTTTTTTATTTCTTCTATTGGCGCCAAGATAACTGAGAAGGGGCTTCCTGGGGCGTGAGTGTGCATTACGATATAGTCTTCGCTTTTATTTTTGAGAAATTTTAGGAGTTCGTCGTTTTGCTCTGCTGATTTTCCGCCTATTACTAATTTTTTACTTTGGGTAAAGAACCATTTGTATTTTTGGTAGTTTTCTATAGGGTATTTCATCAAAGAAGAAAATATGCGGGGTTTTTAATTGTTGAGGTTTTCAAGATATAAATGCGAAGAATTTTACATAAGGATTTGGTAAGATTAGGACTCTATTTCTACTGACATAAATGTTGTTTCTGTCGCATCTCCTGAAGCAACAATTTTTACTGTAAACGTACAAAGCGGTGCATTTTCTGGGACAGAGAAGATAATATGAATTGGGTTCTGCATTGCTCTTTTTGCATCAATCACAATGTCGCTAGACTGGCCTGGCGCAATCATAGTGACATCGTTTAAGACAGTGCTTGGACATTCTCCCGCTTCCATAGTTGCTTCATACTGAAGAGTTGCTTGAGTATCTGCTGTGTTTCCTAAAGCAACAGCGAATCCAGAATCTCTAGAACCTCGTTTGATTTTAACAAGTCCTGAATCTGGGAAAATAACAATTGTTTTTTTATCAGTTGCAAAAAGCTCGTTGATTTTGCTTTTGACTCCTTGATCTATGTCTTTTATACTATCTGTAGAAGTGACAAAAATCGTTCTTATAAAAACAAGCCCGAGAATCAGCATTGACATTGCCAGAACGATTATGACGATTGTGCCGATTGAGAGTTCGATTGCTGCTTTTTTATTTTTCATTTTATTGTGTTGGAATGTATTGATTTAAGATTCCTGGATTTTTGTAAAGCCAGATTAAAATAATTATTGCGATTATGCTGCAGACTAATCCAATTATTCCGAGTGTTTTTCCTCTTCTTGACCAGATGTTTTGCGGGTTTTGTTTTGATGCGAATGTTAGAGCGAGGATTGCTAAGATTAAACCATTTATTCCTGCGAATAAGATACTTAAAATTCCCAAGATAACTGCTGTTAATCCACAGTTATTATTTTTTGTTTCCTCTTTTGGCATGTCGTATTTAGGGAGAAGAGTTTTATAAATGTTTTGGGAGAATAAATAGAGATATGGAAATTTCGTGTTCTCTTGCTCGGGTACTCGCTAGGTGACGAGTACGTCCCCATACGTCGTCGAGATTACTCGACGCCGAACGGTGAACAAACTGGGACGAGAGGAAAAAGAAATTTCGTGTTCTCTTGCTCGGGTACTCCCTACGGAACACGAAATGGGACGAGAGGGAATCGAACCCTCGACACCACGAGCTTCAGTCGTGTGCTCTCCCACTGAGCTACCGTCCCTTCAAAGGTTTTAGAATTATTGGGGTTTTAAATGTTTTTAGAAAAATTAAATCAATAAAAATGTGAGTCAGAAATAGGCCAGGTTTTGTCGCACTTCGTTTTGCGAACAGTGCGCGCTGACATCTGTCTTAGCGAGCGGCTTGGGCTCTTGCATCAGCGAAGACGGCCGTTTCATCAAATCTCTCGCGTCGTCGATTCCCGCAAGGTTCATTTCTCGACGAGAGCTGTGTCGTTTCTGTTCCGGAGCTGTGCCTCGCGACACTTGGTTTTTCAACCAATCGCTTCTTATGATGCCCGGACCTTCCTCAGAACTAAACAATTATTTTATTGTTTGCTGATTTAACAGCATAGTTCCGAAGTCAGCTATCTGACTCACAATATTTTAGGGATTGAGAAGGTTTTTAAGTCTTGTGATAGAATATCGGCTGCGCCGAATGCTGTCTAGGCGTAGCCAGCATAAAGGTTTTTAAACATTGGGATTGTAGTAATAAAAAGAAAGAGGAAATAATGGTGAACCAAGATATTGTTAAATATTTGCAGGAAGGACAAAAGAGAGGATTTAAAATTTCTTTGTTGAGGCAGAAATTATTAGAGGGTGGTTTTAAAATTTTAGATGTTGACGAGGCTGTGAAGGTTGTTGAAAATACTACAATGCCTGCTGCTGATAAATTTTCGGATTTTGAACCTTTTGCTAAAAAAGAATCTGGGCCTATAAAAAGTTCTTTTGAAAATAAACTGGCTGGCGGAGGAAAAACTAGCGGGGGAATGAAATGGATGAAATTTGCCGGAATCAGCGGAATTATTCTTTTGGCTTTGGGGATTTTATACGGTGTTTTTAGAATGGCTATTCCGACGTTGTTTGCAAATGCTTTGATGATTTATATTCCATTTGCATTATTTTTTGTTTTTATTTTGATGTATTCTTGCGGATTTGTAAAACTTGGAAAAGGAGCTGATGAAAAAAAGATTAAAATCGGCGCGTGGATGACTCTTGTTGGAATCATTATCTTTGCTGCGATTTCTGTTCTTGTAGCTACTTTGTACTGGAATGATTTGTCTTCTTTGCTGACTAATACTACTTCTGACGTTTCTTCGTCTAAAACAATTGGAATTGTTTTCGGTATTTTGATGACTCTTACGATAATTGTTCTTTTCGTCGGGCAGATTATCTTCGCTTTGGGCTTGATTAGAATAAATTCGCAAGTTAAGTTCAGCAAGGCAGCCGGAATTTTGAAATTGATAGATATTATTTTGATTAATCTTTTGATAATTGGTTCTGCTTTTTGGGCGTATTCGCTAGATATTTCTTTTCCTAGTTCTACTGACATTTTACCCTCGATTAATGCTGTTGGAACGTATGGAATTTTAATTTTAGTCGGCTGGGGAGTGATTGGATTGTTAGGAGTTATTGGGATGATATTTGAAATATTGGTTTTGTTTGGCGCTTCGAAGAAATTTGAGTAAGAAGGGTTTTAGAAAATTTAGAAAGAGATTAAAAATTAATTTGGATTCGAGAATTAAATTTTGAATGGATTGTATCCCCGCTCTTTAAGCCAAGAAAGATATTTCCGAGAGTTTGTTGCCTTTCTTGGAAATTTTCCTTTCTCGTAATCAGATAATGCTGATTTAGTAAGTCCTATTGAATTTGATAACTGTCTTAAACTTAAACCCGCAGCTTCTCTTATCTCTTTTGCTTTTTCTGGACTAAATAATGAACTATTATCGTCTATTAAAACAATGTGGGGAATTTTTCCTTCTTCAATTCCAGCAACAAATCTTTCTAAACCTTCTTGAATGTGTCCTCTTTGTTTCTCGCGAGTTTCATAGATTTGTCTAATCGTTTCTAAGTATGCGTTAATAAGGTCTTTTGTAGCACCGTCTATCATCGCTTTGGCATTGGTTACTCTTTCATTCATTTGAATATCTTTTTGATTGGCTATGTGACATCCTCCGTCCCCTAAAGGTTTTTTGCTTCGCAAAAAATCCGCCTTCGGCGGAGGACGGCGTCCTTAAATTGCATGATGAACTTTCTGATTT
>Ga0208245_1000463_pt1 | contig 33671 bp, 43 predicted proteins | sample RifOxyC1_FD_184035 | JGI IMG/M metagenome (GOLD analysis project Ga0208245, IMG submission 184035) | Soil microbial communities from Rifle, Colorado - Rifle Oxygen_injection C1 (SPAdes) | ecosystem: Environmental > Terrestrial > Deep subsurface > Rock core/Sediment | place: Rifle, Colorado... | reverse complement strand
TGAGTCTACGCCCTGGAAATCGCGCCCGTCTACGTGGACGTGGCCGTGCTCCGGTGGGAGAAGGCGACGGGCAAGCACGCGATCCTCGACGGCGACGGGCGCACTTTTGCCGAGGTGGCAGCCGAGCGCACCCCCGAGGCCGCCCCGTGACCGCCATCCCCGGCTCCCCGATCTGGTGGGACCTCCTGCGCTGGGGACTCGCGGGGCGCGACGGCGTGCGCGTCACGATCCGGCCCGTGCAACCGCGCGAGGTAGCGGCCGGCGACCCGGAGCCGTGGCCGGGGGACCCGTGACGACGCTGAGCACACCCCAGGCCGCGCGTGTGCGGATCAAGCCTACCATGCGCCCGGGCGTGGCGGCGCGGCCGTGACTCGCCGACCTGCACAGGAGCCCGCGCGATCCGTGCCACGCTCGGATGTGGGGAGTCAAGGCCCGGGGTCGTTGCCGCACGAATCCGCGGCGGTAGAGGCCGACGGAACGTGTCACGCTCGCGACCGCGCCGCGCGAAAGGCGTTGCTCGGCGGCACCTACTACACCCTGATCGCCGCGGCGCGCGCAACCCATGTCCCGATCCGCGCGCTGGAATCCGCCGTCGCGCGTGGCCTCCTCCCACTCGCCGAGCCGCGCGAGATCCTCGTGCACGGCCCCGACCTCGCGCTGTACCTCCAACTCCGCGCGTTGCACGCGATCCGGCAGGCGAGTAGGATCGTGGGCGGTGGGACTCCCGGCACCACGCCCCGACGATGACGCGCTCGCGATCCGCGAGGGGCTCGGCGAGCTTGCCCAGGCGATCCGCAGCGTGGCCCCGTTCCTCCGCGCGGAGATCCTGCGCCGGTGCGCGCTCGACGAACAGGGCAAGCCCTTCGGCATCCTGGAGCCCGTCGCGACGATGAAGCTCGTCAAGGGCGCGGCCGACATCCTCGTGAACTTCGGCGCGCTCCAGGCGCTACACGACGCGACCGCGCCGGGGTACGTCCTGCGCATCTCCGTGCCCGACCGCCTGCGCGACCCGGATGTGATCGACATCGCGCCCGCCGAGGACGACGGCGAGAGCGCGACCGGGTAGCCGTGGACGCGGCCGAGACCGCCGGGACCGTCGCGCCCTGGTACGTCCCGCACGCGGCGCAACGGCGGTTGCACGCGGCCAGGCGCACGCGCTTCGTTTCGGTGCTCGCCGGCCGCCGCGGGGGCAAGACGCTCGGGACGGCGGTGGAGTTCGTCGATCGCATCTTCGAGGACGTGGCGGCCGGGAAGGGCCGCGAGTGCTCGAATCCGGACATGCCGATCTTCGAGCGCGAGCCGTCGCTCGTGTACTGGGTCGTGTCGCCGCAGTCAGCACTCTACGCCGTCGCGCTCCGGCACTTCCTGCGCGCGCTCCCGCACGTGGTTCGCGCGGGCTTTGCGGCGCGCAAGGTGAGCGGCTACCTGCGGTCCCCGCACCCTCGATTCTGGCTCCCGGGTGACGCGCTCGTGGAGTTCCGCAGCGGCGAGAATCCCGACGACCTTGTGAGCGAGGGGCTCAACGGCCTGTGGCTCAATGAGGCCGCGCGGTTGAAGCCGACCGTGTGGGAGGGCAACCTGCAACCCGTGCTCGCGGAACACCGCGGGTGGGGGGTGACGGACGCGACGCCGCTCGGGCGCAACTGGTGGTGGGATCACTTTCTTCGCCGCGCCGATCCGCGCGACGAAAAGCGCAGTTCGGACTACGCGACGATCGCGTGGCACACGGTCGAGAATCGCCCCCCGTCCGAGGGGGTGGCGCGACGATTCCCTCGATGGGCCGAGGAGGCGCGGAACCTCCAGGCCGAGGTCGCGAACGCGCGCAAGACGATGGACCCCGTGGCGTTTCGCCGCGAATACGAGGCGAGCACGGAGGCGTTCAGGGGCCAGGTCTACGGGCTCGCGGAAGGCACGCACGACTTCGCCGGACCTCTCGACCCGCGCGCCTACCCGCGCACGTTCGCGGGCTTCGACTGGGGCCGCGGCAACCCGGGATGCCTGCTCGTGATCGGAGAGCGCGATGGCCGGTACGACGTGATCCACGAGTGGTACGAGTCCGGGTTGACCGCGCGCTCGTGGGTTCAGCGGATGCGCGAAGCCGTGCGGGTGTGGCACGCGCAGACGATCTGGTGCGACCCGTCGACGCCGATCCTCCCCGACCTCCGCGACGCGCTGTTGCCCGTCGAAGCGAGCGCGTCACGGTCGGTGCTCGAAGGAATCGAGTGCGTGCAGGGGTTGGTCGCGGCGAAGCGCCTCCGCATCTACGCCGGGTGCCCAAACACGTGGCGCGAGATGACGGGCTACCGCTGGCGCGAGACGCAGGCGGGGACCGGCGACGAGCCGCTGAAGAGGGACGACCATGCCTGCGACGCCGCGCGCTACGCACTGGCCAGCGATTGCCAGCCGTCACAGGTGCGCAGGCCCGGCCAGCGCCTCGCCTTGTCCAGGCTCGACGCCGACATGCTCGACGCCGACATGCTCGAGCCTCCGGTCACCCCTTTTGATCTTGCCGGGTCGCGCTCCCCGGATTGACGTGCGTCGCGGCCGGGTGTACGGGTAGCACATGGGCCTCGTAGCCGCCGCGCGCGTCGAAGAGCGGGTCACCGTCACCGGCGCGAGGCGCAAGGTCTACACGACCGCGGCCGATGGCGTCCACCCGCTCTATCGGAAATACTGGGTGCAGTGGTACGTCAACGAACTGACGTACCTCGGCGGCATCGACTACCAGTTCCCGGACGTGGCGTTCGACTGGGTGCGCGGCAAATACTCCAAGGCGTCGCCGGAAAAGGACGAGGAGGAGTTGGCGCCGGAGCCCACGCGGCTCACGTCGTTCCTCCAGCCGTTCGGCAACGAGTCGGGTTGGAACTACGCGCAGCGCGTGCTCATGTCGGAGCCGCCCGGCGTCGTGAGCGACTGCGTGGACAAGCTCGTAGCGTTCGTGCTCGGGCAGCGCGTCGTGCGCGACGGCGAGGGCGTTCCCGGCCTCGGGGTGTTGTGGGACGAACAGGGCGACGCGGACCTTGCGGGGGCCTCGTGGCACGAGGTCATGTCGGACGTGGGGCGCGGCGCGCTCGTGGCGGGGCTGCGGCACGTCGTCGTCGACTACCCGCCCGAGGGCAGCGGCGTCGCGTCGCGGCCCTACGTGCGGGTAGTGAGCCCGCTCGAAGTCCCGAAGTGGAAAGCGGACGCCTACGGACGGCTCGTCCGCGCGTGCGTCTTGGAGCCCGACACGCGCGACGGTGGGGACTACGACACGGAGGAACTCCCGCCGTTGATGCGCGAGTGGGATCGTGAATCGTGGCGGCTCCTCGACGCACAAGGGGGCGTGATCTCCGAGGGGGCCAACCCGTTCGGCGAGATCCCAATATTCACGCTCTACTGCCGCCGCGCGCCGGGATGCCGCATGTTCGGGTTGACGCCGACGCACTCGGCGGCGCGCGTCAACCAGCGCCTCTACAATCTCACGTCCGAGATCACGCAGTTGGAGCGCGTGCTGTTTCCGATCCCCGTGATCACCGGGACCACGACGCTCGGGAGGCAGGAAATCTCGACCCTCGACGCGATGCTGCTTGCCCCCGGGGGGACGTTCTCGTACGCGACGATGCCGAGCGATCCGATGCGCGCCCTTGCCGAGCGCGCCGTCCAACGGTTCCGCGACATCCGTTCGATGTACGGATTGAGCCGCGGGGCGGCCGAGGAATCCGTCGCGGCGCGATCGGGTGACGCGCTCATGGTCGAAGCGAGCGAGCGCGCGAGTATCGTGACCTCGCTCGCGAAGCAGATGCAGGCGTTCGAGACGCAGATCGGGCGCTTCATCGCGCGCTTCGAGGGACGGACGTGGGAATCGTCCGTGCGCTACCCGGACTCGTACGACGTGGAGACGCTCGCCGAGAAGGTCGCCGCCGCCGACGCGCTCCTGCGGCTCCCGGGTCTGCCGAAGCCCGCCGCCGATGCGATCGTGGACGATGCCTGGCGCCAGCGCCTCGCGGGCATCCTGTCCGCGGATCGTCTCGCCGAGGTCGAGGATGCGGTTGCGGCATCGCGCGCCCCCGCCGAGATCGACAGCGGGGCGCCCGTGCTTCGCGCGGCGATGATCGACCCGTCGCTCGCGGCCGTCGAAACAGCGGAGGCCGCACCGACCGCCGCGGCGATCGAGGCCGCGAAGCCGCCGGAGTTCTACGACTACCACATCGCCCGGGGGATTGTGACGAAGAACGAGGTCCGCGCCCGTCTCGGGTTGCCGCCGATCGACGGCGGCGACAAGACGTTGCCCGAGGCCGTGCGCGAGGGTGAGCCGGGGACGATGGATGGCGAGGAAGCCGCCCGCAAGGCCGAGCCCGAGCCCGCGCCGGAGTAGCCGTGCCCGACCTCGGCGTCAACCTCCTCGCCCGGTTCCCGCCGTCGCAGATCGGCTGGTCGGTTGTCGGCGGCGCATCGACGCCGCTTTCCGCCGCCGAGCAGGTTCTGAGCCTGTCGGCGGCTGAACAGTTCGCGGCGCTGGAAGCGCAACTCGCGGGGCTCGCCACGCGCGTTCCGGCCGAGCGGATCGACGAGGAGTTGCGGCGACTCATCGCCGCCCAGCCGACGACGCGCGAGGAAGTACTGCGCGCTGCGATGGAATCGCTGACGAAGATCGAAGCGGTCTACACGCGCAAATTCGACGGCTCGACGGGGACCTACCGCCTCTCGCCGTATGAGGTCGGCGTGCATCCCGAGAGCGGGCGCACGGTGTTGTGGGCGACGGTGGACGACGGGACCGGGGCGCAGCCCGAGGGCGCAACGCATCCGGGGATGCCGCACGACGGGATCATCCACGCGTTCCTGTACGACCGGATCGGCGAGGTCAAACCGACCGCGCAGCCTTTCGCGCCGCTCTGGCCCGTGCAGCCCGAGAGCGTCTAGCGGGTCGGCGAAATCGCCCGGCGTGACAGGCATCCCCACGCGAGCCGGGCACCGTTGGGTTTCACTGGCGGTGGTCTATCCAGTTCGGAGCCGGGTCCATTCCGCCCGCTGCCTGTCTGGCGTGGTCATCTCCCGGCAGAATCGTTGGTCGTCGGCGCCCCGCATTCCGCGAGGACGCGCTGGTAATCGGCGTACTCCCGCGCGAATCGAGCAACCTCGGCATCGAACGCCGCGCGCGTCTCCGGCGTCACGCTTGCGCCCTCGCGCGCGACGGCCGCCAGGGCGCGAAGAAGCGCGACCCCGCGGAGGAGCAGGAAGCTGTCGGTGGCCCGGAGGATGGCGTCGCGGGCGGCGGCAAACGGGTCGCCCCGTGGTCGCGCCCCCCCGAGGATCTCAATGGCCGACTCCGGGAGTGGCGTGGTCTCCTCGCGGAACTCCTGCACGCTCGGGCACTCCGCGCACGACCGCACCTCGACCCCCTTCGCGCTTCCTCGCGCGTCATGTCGAGCACGGCCCGCAGCCCGCAGGCTCGAATCCGCTGGTGAATCGCCCATCGCGTCGTGCCCTCCGCGCGCGCCATCGCGGCCACATTCCCGTCGCTGCGGACGATCAGCGAGAACGTGTGAGCGCGCCGGGCCTCCGCGAGAACGTCTTTGAGCGGCATGTCTACCCGCGGAGACTGGCACAAAAGTAGACACTAGCGCAAGCCCTCCGGGGCGTGGAGATTAGGGACGCATCGGCGCTCGCGCGCCCCCCACCTTCTACGGAGGAACACATGGGTCTCACCCCCTCGATTCTCGGCGGCCAGGGCGACTCGATGGTGCTCGTCAACGACGGCACCTGCGACGTCGGCTACATCCGCATGACCGGCAACGGCATCAACGCCGAGTTCGCGACGATCACCTCGACGAGGAGCGGCGTCGCGACCGCGCGTGTCTACGAGCTCGACACGGCGGTGGCCCCCGGCTCCGTCGTCGCGGGCCGCGTCCGCGTGGACATCTCGGCGAGCGCGACGGGTCCGAACACCGTGATCGCGCTGGTCGCGGCGATCAACGCGGACGGCAACCGCGTGGTAGACGCGCTCGACGTGGGCGGCGACATCTGCGCGCTCGTCGGGATCGACCCGGCGGCCGAGATCGCGATCGCCCTGAACCCGGCGCCGTGGACGAACGGGCTCGTGAGCGGGGCGGCCCTCACCGGCGCCTCGGCACGTCTGCCGCTGTGCGTGTACCGCGGGCGCCACATCGTCACCGCCGAGAACGTGCTCGCGTGGGCGTCGGGCGTCGCGACCGGCGAGGTACCGATCGGCGCGTGCAACACGACCGCGACGCCGTTCCTCGTCGCGATCAACCGCTACACCGCCGCGGGCGGCATCGCCTCTCCGATCACGCTCGATCACCGCTTCGCGGCGGTCAACGCCGAGAAGATGGGGCTGTTCGTGCTCGACGCGGGCGCCGTGCTCGTCGCCGGGAACATCCTGGAGTGGTTCGCCATCGCGGCGACCGAGTAACCCACCGACCTTCGACGCAAGGAGACAACGCGCATGGCAATCACCGACGCTCTTCCGGTCGCCCAGGGCGGCACCGGCTCGAACACCGCCGCGGGGGCGCGCACGAACCTCGGCGCGCAGGCGACCGATGCGGGGCTCACGAGCCTCATGGCCGTGGACACCGGCCCGGGAATCCTCCCGTACACGGACGGCGCGAACTCGTGGGCGGGTTCCGCCATCACGGCGGCCGGCCGTGCGCTCCTCGACGACGCCGATGCCGCCGCGCAGCGCGCCACGCTCGCGCTCGTCCCCGGGACGAACGTGCAGGCGTACGACCTGGGGCTCACGAGCCTGGCCGCGCTCGCCACGGCGGGCGACCGCGTGCCCTACACCACGGCGGCGGACACGTACGCCGAGGCGGTATTCACCGCGGCGGGGCGCGCGCTGGTCGACGACGTGGACGCCGCAGCTCAGCGCGCGACGCTGGGCGTCCCCGCCACCGCGGACGTGCAGCCCGCGGACGCGGATCTCACCGCGCTCGCGGCGCTCGCCGGGACGGGCCTGATCGCCCACACCGGCGCGGGGACGATGGCCGAGCGGACGATCACCGGCACGGCGAACAACGTCACCGTCGCGGACGGCGACGGCACGGCGGCGAACCCGACGATCACCCTGCCGACCGTCGCGGACTCGCCCTCGGGCGGCGCGATCGTCGCGGGCCCGGGCCTGATCATCAAGCTCGTCATGGCGGACGGCGCGACCGGAGACGTGGACTACACGCTCCCGGCGACGCTCGGCAACGTCGAGATCGTGGACGTGTGGCTCAAGCCCACGGGGGTCAACGGCGCCAACGCGAACACGATCCAGGTCCAGACGATCGCGGCGGGCGCGATCACGGACGCGATGGTCACGAACGCCATCCCGGCGGACCAGATCGTCCGGGCGGTCTCCGTCTTCGCCGGCGAAAGCCAGGTTGCCAGCGGCGGCGTGGTGCGGCTGCACCGCGTCCGCGTCGGCGGCGCCGTGGACTGCATCGTCTACCTGTCGATCATCAAGCGCGCGTAGCCCATGCCTCTCTACGACTACCGCTGCCCCTCGGGCCACGCGACGGAGCGCCAGATCGGCCTTGCCGATTTCGACGCGACGGCGCGCGTGCCCTGCGGGTGCGGCGGCTGTCCGGAGACGGCCGAGCGCGTCATCGCAACGGCGCCGCGGTGGGTCGGTGCGGCGGCCGTCGCAAACGGGGCGATGGCAGGCGACGGCTTCACCGGACGCGAGACCCTCGCGCCCGGAGTCGCCAGGCAGATGCGCGAGCGCCTCGATGCAGGCACCCTCCCGGGCGGCCTGCACGCGAACAAGGGGCTCGGCTATCTGCGGGCGCACGAAATGGCGTGCGCCGCGGGGATGCCCGCCGAGGCGCGATCCATCGAGCGCGGCATGGCCGCGATCATGGAGGACGCCGACAGAATCGCGAGAAACGAACCCGAAACCATCGGCGTCCACAGGGGACGCCGGATCGTCAAACGCATGGAGACCAGGCGAGGGCCGGACGGCAGCCGCGAGCTGCACGCCCGGATCGAAGCCGCCTAGGAGGCCAGCAATGACAGACCCCACGAACGGAACGATCCTCCCGCCGCCCGCGGCGCAACCCCCACTGCCCGGGGTGACCGACACCCCGGCGCCGCCCGCCGGCACGGCGCCGCAGGGCGCGGCGCCCCTGGGCCCGCCGCCCGCGATCCCGCGGATGGGGATGCATAGCGTCGCCCCTCCGGTTGAGCCGCCGATCGCGCCCGAGATCGAGGCGCGCATCCTCGCGCGCCTCGGACTGTCGGACGCGAAGGAACTCGACGAACTCCGCGCCCTCCGCGCGAGGGTCGAGGCGGACAAGCCCGACGCAAGGACGGCGCGGGAGCGCGACGAGGCGCTGAAGGTCGCCGCCGACGAGCGACGCCAGCGGCAGGCCCTCGCCGCGCAACTGGAGACGATTCAGGGCGAGCATCGGAAGATCGTCGAGGCGACGAACGAGCGCGCATACTCCGCGTGGGTGTCGGCCTACGCGGTCCAGCTGTCGGACGCGATGGGGGTCGCGAAGGACGGAGGCGGGCGCGACTTCGTCGAGAAGGTCCTGCGCTCCGGCTTCCGCGCCGAGCGCGACGCCAAGGGCGCGACGAAGATCACGTTCGCGGACGGCGATTTCGCGCACGCGCGCAGCGGCGACGGCACGGGCGAATGGACGCAGGCGGACATCGACGCGTTCGCCACCGCCTTCTCCGCGCACGTCAAGGCGCGCTACCCGATCCTCTTCGCTGCCCCGGCCCGCGCCGGCGCGGGCACGGGCATGGGCGGGACGCGCGGCGCCCCGCCGCCCGCCGCGCCCCCAAGCGCGTACCCCGGCTTCAACGCCACCGATTCCGCGATCCTCGCATCGCTCACCATCCCTCGCAACGGCGCCCCGGGAGTGGGGCCGCCCGGGTAACCCCCACAGCACGAAGGAGATCCCATGGCCACGATGAACTCGCTCGCCAACCTCACCCCGCCGCAGGTGTCGCCGGATCTGGCGATCGCCCGGTGGACGAACTCCCACTTTCTCGGCGGGCTCGACCTCGCCGCGCAGGTCGCGGGGGTCGGAACCATCGTCGAGGAGTTCCGCGGCGGCGACACCTACCAGTGGGACGTCGAGCGCGGCGCGGGCAACACGAGCGCGCAGCCCTTCGACGAGACCACCCCGACCCCGGCGCCGGGGTCGCAGACCTACGCGCGCGGCACCCTCCCGTACCTCGGCTTCCGCGCCTTCATCTCCGTGACGCACTCGGCGATCGAGTCGCAGGCGGGCGGGTCGTACATCGCAGGCGCCGACTACGGGCGCGCGGGCCTGTACGGCGAGCTCCCCGGCGCGGTGCGGGACGTCGTGCATCTCGTCAACACGACGTTCCTGACCTCGGCCACGCACGGGCTCGCGGCGGCGATCGACGACGGCAGCAGCACGGTGATCTACGGGAACCTCTCGCGGCTCCTGCTCACGGACCTCCAGGCGGCCGTGGTCAACCTCGGCGGCGGTGCCGTCGCGCTGGCGAACCTCACGACCCTGGAGCAGACGATGGCCGACCAGCCGCACGGCGAGCAGCCCGACGTGTGGTTCATGCCGCCGAACCAGGCGGGGCGGATCTTCAACATCGTCGGCGGGCCGAGCGCCACGAGTTTCATCCGGTTCAACGCCAGCGACGCGGCCAGCGGCCCGCTCGACGCGGGATGGAAGCGGCACGACCAGGCGTTCGCGGGGAAGCCCGTCATCGAGATCCCGAACATGGTCAACACGGAGATCTACGCGGTGCCGATGCGCGAGATCAAGATGATCACCCCCGGCGTCCTCGCGACCTTCGACCAGCCGGCGGTCGGCGAGACGGCGGCGCTGCAGATGATCCGCACGCGGCTCGTGATCGTGTACAAGAACACGCGCAAGCTCGGCAAGATCAACAACTGCGCGGTCTAGCCCCGCGGGGGGCATCCCCCAAACGATCGAAGGAGAGCAGATATGCAGACCTCGATGCAGACCCCCGATGACGGTGCCTTCCCGCGCGACGGCGGATTCGTCCGCCCGAGTCCGCTTCCCGCACTGGACGAACTCGCCGCGCAGGTCAATCAGCCGATGTACGCGGCGCGGGTTCGGGCGACGCTGACGCCGGCGAACTATGGGCGTCTGTGGAGCGTCGGCGAACTGCTACGCATGGACCAGAATCGCGCCCTGCCGATCATCGACGCCCTGAACGGCGTGGATCGCAAGACGGGCCAGTCGAACCCGGCGCAGCGCGCGCGGATTCTCGTTGCGCTCGAAGTCGTCCACGACTACCCACTCGTCCACGAGAGCAACGCCCCGCACCCGGACGATCCGCCTGGGCTGTCGGTCGGGCACGCGCAGATGGACGGGGGTCCCGGGCATCACGCGCCATCTCAATGGCGCTGGCGCAAGGTGTTCGAGCGCCGCGCGCGCGAGCGGTTCACCGTCCAGCTCGTCGGGGACGTGATCTGGGAGGCGGGGATCGCGCTGATGAAGAGGTACGGGTGGGGCACGACGAGGGGCGGGCGCACGGATCTGCGCTACATCGTGACCAACAAGAAGTCGTACCCGCAGGCGCCGGACAACCACATCCTGATCGACACGTGGCGACTCTTCGAGGTCGCGGACGTGGCGCTGCATCCCGACCTGATGCCGCCGGAGCACGCCCGCGGGATGCGCCCCGAGATGCCGATCGCCGAGGCGCTGGCCGCCGAGAAGGCTGCGCAGGAGGCCGAGCACGCGGCGTCGCGCCTGGCACACGAGACCGCGAAGCGTCTCGCCGCCGGGCAGGCAAAGGGCAACGGCGACGCGGATGACGCCGAGGCCGCGCATCTGCGGGCCGAGATCGCGAAGGAGCGCGCGAAGGGCAAGAAGGAGTAGATGTGGCGCGCCCGCAGGCCATCGTCAAGGACCGCGGCGGGTGGATCCGGCAGTACATGCCGACCGCGATCGGCACGACTCCGCTCGTGGCCGTGACCGCGGGCAGTGGCAACGTCGTCGTCGCGGCCCGCACGCCGGACACGGTGGACACGGTGGCGACGACGATCTCGGCGGCGGCTGCGATGGGCGCGCGAACGCTGACGGTTGCGAGCGCGACGGGGATCACCGCCGGGCGTCGCTACCGCCTCGGCCCGGCGACAGGGGAGTACGCCGAGGACGTGAAGGTGCGGGCGATCGCTGGCACGACGCTCACGCTCTCGCGTCCGACCGGCAACCCGTATCCGAGCGGTACGCCGCTCGTCGGCACCTACGCGGCGGTCAATGTGACGGCCGCCGAGGCGAGCGCCCTGTGGTTCGACGGCGTGGCCTCGTGGACGTGGGCGAGCATGGCGACGACGCCGATCGAGACCGCGTGCGAGTGCGTGCGCAGCGCCATCGTCCGCACGGCGACGAAGGAGCGCGTGGCAGCGTTCTACCCGCAGATCTACCAGGTCCTTGCGGCCGAGGCCGACTGGGAGGAAGTGCTTGAAGCCGCCTTCGACACCGTGCTTCTGCGGCTCGGGGAGACCTACCGCGTGAACACGACGCGGGGCGGGTCGAGCGCGTGCGAGAAGCCGACGATCCTCCAGCTTCTCGTCATGGCATTCAACGCGAGCGGCGCGGCCGAGGAATGGGTGGCACGGTGGGAGCGGCAGTACGAGGACGCGATCCGAGAGGTCAAGGACAACTTCGCCGCCGACCGTGCCCAGGACGGGAAGATCACGACGACGGATATCCCGCGGACCTCCGTGCGCCTGCTGAGGACGCGATGAACGTCACCGTGACGACGACGGGGTTGACCGGCCCGCGGACCGCCGAGGCGATGATGCACGCGATGCGAAAAGCCGCGCGCACGGTCGGCGAGGTCTACGTCGCGGGCGCGCGGAATCAGAATCTCGCCGCGATCCACGAGGGCGGCGCGATCCTGAAATCGGGCGCGTCCACCGCGGTCAAGCGACCGACCCGCGGCAAGAACGCGGGAAAGGCCAAGCGGGGGACGCACTCGGGCTACATCCCCGCGCGCAACTTTCTGTTCGTGCAGCGCTCGGCGCTGAAGCTCATCCTCGGGTGGATTCGCGAGGGCGCGAACGCCGTCCTGCACTCGGCCGACCCCGCGCCGTTCGACGCCGTCATGCTCCGCGCGGCGACCGAAGCCGCCGAGTCCATGCGCCGCAACGTGCTCGGCGGCAAGGGCGCCGTGGGCCAACAGGGCGAGCGCCTCGGGCTCGCGGAAGCGCCGGGCGTGCGCGTCGGGACGGGCGCGAAGATGGTCCCGTTGAAGCCCGCGACGCTCGCCCGCAAGCGGCACTTCTTCGGCTCGCAGCCCGCGCTCGTGGCCACCGGCCAGATGGTCGACTCCGTGCGCGCCCGAGTCGTGAAGGAGGGCGCGTGATGTCCGACCACGAAAAGGACGGCTACGGAATTGCCGCACGGTTCACGGTCCGGCGCGCAAGCGAGATGACCCCGAAGGGCCGCAGGCAGATCGCGGACTGGCTCCGCGATGAGGCCGTAAAACTCGACCGCGACGGGGCCGACTACTCGGCGACGTTTGTCGCCCGCTTCTGGTTCAAGATCTCGAAGCCGAAGCGGGCGAAAGGGCGAAAGTGATCGGCAGCGACTACATCCGCGACGAGCGGCAGCGCCTCTCGGATCTCGTGTCGCAGGTGGAACTCCGCACGGAGCGCCGTTACCGCGACGGGTCCGAGGCAGGGCAGGCCGCCGTCGCCGAGAGCGACTCGCTCACGCACCCGATCCGCTACGAAGGCGGCGACATCCGCACCGCGACGGGCACGATTCACCGCCGATTTCAGGTGCGCGCACGCCCGGGCGACGCCATTGCGTGGCCGTCGCAGAACGGCCCCGGGTACGTCGACCAGTCCATCGTCGCGGGCTTCGTACTCCGCATCGGCTACGACGTCGGCGGCGGCTCGCGCATCGCCGGGACGCCGGAGCAGATCGACGACGTGGCCGCCGAGGATGTGGAGATCGTCCGGCAACAGCTTTGGCACTGGTCGGACTTCAACACGCCGAGCGGCGACGGGATCACCTCGGGCCGATGCGAACTGGTGGAGTTCGGCACGGCGTCGTTTTCCGAGGACGTGGAGCGCCGTCGCGTGATCTGGGAACTCCCGATCACGTCGCACCTGATCGTCGAGACGCAGCCTCCGCAGACGTACACGAGGGCGCCGTAGCGCCCGGGAGACACGACCATGGCACGCAGCCGCGCCCTCATCGCACGCAACTCCTTCCTGCTCCTGTCGCCCGAGATCGACGACGGGACGCTCCGCAAGGCCGCGCCGCCGAGCATCGTCACGACCGGCGCGGGCGCGGTGGACGGCGACGGCCACGGCACCACGCTTGTCTCGGCCGACCTCGGCGCGGGCGTGTGGCTCAACACGGACGTGATCGGCGCGATCGTAGAGTTCAAGTCTGGCGCCCACGCCGGACTGATGCGCAAGGTCGCGGGTTTCGTCGGCGCGACGAGCACCGTCACTCTCGACCAGGTCGTCCCGTCGCAGGTGGTGACGGGCGTGGCCGCGTGGTTGTGGCTCCCCACGCTCCCCGTCGTGCGCACGAACGGTGTCGGGGCCGCAGACGTGATCAACGCGCTGGCGACGGCGGACGCGATCGGGATGCCCGCCCGCGACGAAGGGGTGGACACATTCTCAGGGGGGCCGGGGAGCACGACCGCGTTGCTGCCCGACCGCTACGCGCTGATCGGGATGGCGGGGACGAACGCCGGCAGGGCGGCGCTGATCACCGAGGACACGGTGGTCGGTGCCGGACTCAAGACCTTCAACCTCGTGACGGGATCGGGGATCGCGGGTGGCACGTCATCGGGGGACATTTTCGAGATCGCGCTCCTCGCGAAGCCCGCCGACGAGGGGTGGGTCACGATGGAGGCGAAGCAAGACGTTCACGACGTCCCCGCCCTTCAGAACGCGATCGGCATGTCGGAGAACCAGCCGTCGATCCGCGGATCGCGCAAGGGCGGCGGGACGATGGCGATCCCGTTCCACTTGCGGCCGATGGGCGCGGCGTCGAGCGGGGCGACCCTCGCGCGCGGCCCCGCCGAAGTCGGGGACATGTTGCGCGGGATCTTCCAACTGAACGCGGACGGCGCCTCGACGGTCGATGCCGGGTCCGCTGCCGCGGACGTGATCCTGCCCGCCGGCGAGACGGCGCGCTTCGGCATCCCGGCGATGGTCTTGATCCGCGGCGAGGCCGCGCTCGTGACCGACATCGGCACGGTCGCGAACCACATCTACCTCCGCGCGGGGCACCTGTCCGCGGCCCCGGTGACGGGCACCCCCGTCAACGGTGGGTGGAACCTCTACCCCCTCGGCGCGACCCCGACCGTGCAGTCGACGTGCGTCCAGCGGTTCGTCGGCGGGCGGCGCGTGATCCACTTCGGGTGGCTCCCCTCGGTCAAGATCGAGGTGAGCCCGAGCAACGGCCTCGCGCGGCTCCTCTTCGAGGGCCCCTACGACGGGTTCCTCGACGACGGCTGGTCGATCCCCGCGTTCGTCGCCACGAGCAGCGCCGGCAACCGCTTCCCCGAGGGCCCCTACGCGCAGCCGCTCGTGTCGCGCGCCGTGCGCTGCCTCCTCAACGGCGCATCGATTCCGCTGATCGCCGCGACGGTGGACCCCGGCTACGTCTTCGAATTGCGGGGCTGCGAGAGCGGGTACGCGGGCGGCGATGCCGTGCAGTACGTGGGGCGGTCGAGCAAGGTCACGCTCAATGTGTACACGTCCGACTGGGAGCGCATGGAGCAGTTCCACCGCGCGACGGCGATGGACTTCCTCCTCCAGATCGGCAACGAGCCCGGGCGCACCTTCGCCGTCGCATGTCCGCAGATCGAGATCCGCGACACGCCGACCCCGACGCTGGACGGCGGCAAGTTCGTCCAGACCCTCAACTGCAACGTCCTCCCCTCCGGCCTGTACGCGACGACGGCCGCGGCCGGAATCCCCGACCTGATCCTGTCCTACCTCTAGGCGTAGACCCGCCCACGCGCGAGGAGAATTCCCATGAGCCTCACCTTCGGCCTGCAACGCAAGGACACGATCCGCACGATCTGGAAGGGCGATTCCGCCGTCGACCACATCATCGACGAGGCGGCCTACGATCGCACCTTCGATCCGAAGTACCTCGCGCTGAAGCCGGGCGTCGCGCCCCAGTGGCTCACCGTCCGACCGCTGACGGTGGCGGTCCACTCGCGCCTCGAAGACGAGGCCCGCCTATCGAGCGGCCACGTCGGCGCCGCGACGCTGCACGACTTCCTGTTCGCGGCGGGCGTGGACTTCGAGCCGTGCCCGCCGGCAGTCACGGCGGACTCGTTCGTGCTCCCGTCCGGCCCGGTCCCGAAGCGCGTGGTCCAGTTCGGAAACATCGAGATGCTGCACCCCGGCGTGCTCGACGCGCTGAAGCGCAACGCGGACGGTTCCCCGGACCACAGCGGGGCGCTCATGGTCGCGTCCCTGGGCGCCCTGGTGCGACGCGGATGCGTCCCGGAGCCATCCGACCCTTTGGCACCGTCGCCCACGTCTGGCGAGGCTCTGGGCGCCTCGGCGAGTGGGTCACCGCAGACGGCCGCGCCCGGTGCGCCGAGTGCCCCGAGCAAGCCCGCCGACAGCTCTACTGCCCCGACCTCGGGGTAACGCCCCCGCCCCATGAGACACCCCGCTCCCCAGTCGCCGGTCACGAGCCCGAGCGCGGAGTCGCGTTCCCGGGCTGCCCGATCTGGTGGCTACGGACGCCGGGCGAGTTCCCGGGCCATGCGCCGCCGCTCGTCGCCGGGCGGCACATCGGCGTCCACATCGCCAACGCGCGGGAGTTCCTGATGCACGGCGCGTTCGGCATGGCCGACGAACTCCCTGGCCGGTTGTACGGCTGCATGGAGATACTGTGGTCGCAGGAGGCCGAGCGGGACGCCGTAGCCGCCGAGGATGCGCGACGCAACCGCGAGAGCGGGGCGGTGTAGTCGTGCCCCTGTTCACCGAGGACGTCGTCACGCGCTACAAGGTGGACGCGACCGACTACCCGGCGAAGGCGGCGGCGATCAAGAGCGTCCAGCAGGAAATCTCGACGGCGACGGAGAGTTCGACCGGCGGGTTCCGCCGCTTCGCCGCCGCATCCAACTCGGCCACGAGCGCCCTGACGCAGATGCTCGGCGTCAACTCGCGCGCCGCGTACCAGATGCAGCTCTTGAATTACCAGGGCGCGCAGGCGGCCGAAGCCCTGTCGGGAGTGGGCGGCGCCGTTGGCATGGTGGCGGGGCGGCTTGCGTCGTTTCTCCCGGTCGTTGCGGCGGTAGGCGGGGCCGTTGCGCTGGCGGTCGTCGTCTACCAGCGATTGACCGGGGCGACGAACGACGCCGAGAAGGCGACCAAAGACGCCGCGACGGAACTGAAAACGTACGGCGAACTGCTCGACGACATCCGCACGAAAACGGCCGGTGGACGCGCGCAACAGGAAGCGCAACTTCGCTTTCGCGATCAAGAGAACGATTCCCTACAGACCGCCCTCGGGATCGCGATCGAGACCGCCGCGCAGGCCGGGATTGATCTGGAGAATCGCAAAGCACGAAGCGCGGCGATGGACATCTCGGCGCGACTCACGCGGGCCGAAGCGGGAAACATCGGGCTCATGGCCGAGCAGGCGGGCTTCGGCGCGGACAAGGTCGCCTTCCTGTCCAGCGCGATTCGACTGTACCAGGAGCGAATGGCGGATGCCCCGCAGTCGAGCAAGGACGCGACGAAGGCGCTGGCCGATCAGGGGCAGGAGGTCTACCGGGTCGCCGCCGCCTACAAGAGCATCGTCGACATGGTGAACGCGATGCCGCAGGCGGACGCCGTCCGCATGTTCGGCGGCGCGGGGCCGGAGACGAGCGCGCAGCAACAGGCGATCGAGGCGAGCGTTGACGCACGGATCGTGGCCGCCGCAGCGCAGGAGGACCAACTCGCCGCCCAGCGCGCGAAGCGCATGGAGCGGGAGCGCGCCGACATCAACAAGCAGATCGACGCGCTCGAAGCGGAGCAGGAAGCCCGCGAGGCGGTCATCGTCTCACAGACGCAGGGCGCCGTCGCCTCGACCCTCGCGGCGGCGATCGAGGGGAAGAGCCTTGCCGCGGCGGCGAACGCGCTGGCGAACTACGCCCAGATGCAGATGATCGCATCCGCCGCCCAGTTGATCACGAGCGCGATCCCGATCCCGTTCTTCTTCCGCCCCGACGCGCTCCCCGGACTGGCTGCCTCGGTGGCGGCGTGGGCGGGGGTCTACGGCATCGCCAGCGCCGTCGCGGGCGGCGCGTCCACCGGAGGCGGTACAGCGGTCGGTGCGCCCGCTGGCGTCGGCGGCGGGACGTCGGGCACTGCGGGGCCGGGCGGCAACACCCTGGCATTCGGGGGGAACCAGGGGCCGCAGGAACGCACGACGGTGGTCGTGGTCCGCATGGACCGCCGTGCCGCCGCGCAGCAGATCCGCGCCGGAGAGCGCGAGTACCGCGAGGAGCGCGGCTGATGGCCGTCGTCGCCCCCGCCCGCTTCGACGGGTTGCAGTCCGTGAGCGGCGCAACTGCCACGTCGTCGGGGGCGTGGCACCTTCACGTCGGCGGTGGTGGCGCGGCGCCCTGCACGCTGACAGGCGACTACTACGCCACGACGTACACCGGCGAGGCGGTCCCGCAGTTGCTACAGGGGTTCATCCTGTCGTGCATTGGCGCGGGGGCGAACGTCGCCGGAACGTTCGACGTGGCGACCGGGGTCGTCACGCTGACGAACAACGACGGCGCGAACACGTTGACGATCACCTTCGACGGGCACACGGCCGCGAACGTAATCGACATCGGCGTCATGCTCGGGTTGATCGCTTCGACCGTTGGCGCGACCCCAAGCATCGGCCCCATCGCCGCGGCGGGTGGAACATTCGTCGGCCCGTACCAGCACTACTACGGCTGGTTCCCCGACCGCTGCACGTCGGAGGTGGACGGGCGAATCGACCGCGAGGGCGTCAAGTCGGTGGGCGCCGCCGTGACGCAGACTCGGAGCGGGCGCATCGTCTCGACGCGGAACGGCGCAGTGCTGACTTCGCAGCCGTCGATCAAGATCGGCAAGGTGAGCGTCGACCGTGTTCTCACGAGCCCCACCGCGCAGACGTTCACGAGCTACGAGCAGTTCTGGGAGCGAGTTCTCGCGAGCGGCCAACGCTTCCGCTACTACGCGCAGCGCACGCAGACGACGGCGCCGATCGTCTACGTCGCGGATAAGCGCACGCAGTCGGGCGGCACGACGACGGCGACCGTAAGGCGGGTGCACACATTCTATGGAGAGTTGATGAGCCTCGACATCGGGGCGCACGTCTACGTGTGACCCATGGCGTGGGGAGACGAAATCGCCAAGGACGGGGTCGAGCCGATCTACTTTCTGCGGATCGAGGGCTGGCCCGTGTGGGTGTTTCACCGAACGCCGCCCTCGTCATGGACGCGCCCGGAGTGGGACCCCGGCGACCCGACGCGGGCGATCACGTTCGTGGACGGGCTCGACATTCCCGGTGCGATCCGTCGCTCGATTCACCTCTTCGACGGCATCGGCGAAGAGGACAACGTTACGTTTCGATTCCACGATCTGCCCGAGTCGGGGTCGCTCGCACCGCTGAGGTTCAGCCGCTCGTTTGCGACGGGGCGCGCGTGGCCGGGCGCGGACGCGACGGTCTACTCGGCGTATGTGACCGACGATGTAGTGGCGCGGGCGGCAACGCAGATCAGCGTGTCCGACGACTCGACGATCCCCGCACTTCCGTTCCTTGCGTACCTCGGCAACGAGACAATCCGCGTGGACTCAAACGCTGGCGGTCTACTCTACAACGTGACACGGGCCATGTGCCCGGCGGTCAACGGCGGTGGCGGGAGCATGATCCAGGGCGACGTTCCGCTGCGGCACGAGAATCGCGGGACGGACGTTGCCGGACTGCTTCTCGCGGACGTGCCCTATACGTGGTTCAATCGGCGCATCGCCCTGTATGGAACGTGGAAGAACGCGGATGGCACCTACGGCGCGCTCGCGGACGCAAAGCGAATCTGGGCGGGTCGGGTTGGATCGTTGTCCTACGATGCATCGACCGACCAGTGGGCGCTCGATTGCACGTCGCTGATCAACGACCTTCGGCGGCCCATCGTGCGCGAGGCGCGGGCGACGCTGCGAGGGGTCGACTTCACGGGCCTCGCTGCCGAAGAGCGCACAGTGCTCTTGCGGCTTGGGTGTTTTGACACGACGCCGTTTCCTCCGGCGGGAATGGAACTCTGGCAATACGCGACCCTTCCCGCCCGCGTCTACGCGGATGCCGACGATGTAACGCGACAGCTGAACCAAGAACTGCGACCGTTGGCCAACTGGGCGACGACGGTCAACGCGTCGCATGTGACGACGATCTTCACGTATGAGAACTCCACCAACCGCGTGCGGATTGACGTGCTCGACTGGACGGCGCTGTTCGAGACGGCCAACCTGTCCATGACCGTGGATATGGCCCCGTCGATTGCGCGAGTCCTGGGGTTCCCGCCGGGCGGCACGGTGTATCTCAGCGAGACGACTACCCTCCGAGCCATCGCCGACGAAGCCCCCGCCTCGACGTATTGGCAGGCATCGTCGAGCGTGCTGACTGTCGGCACGCAAGAGGCGGCGGGCTTCGCCACGGCGCAAAGCGCAGTCACCGATCCGGCGTTGCTGATCGATGGGTTGATCTGCGTTCGGTACGACACGATTGACGCGACGTTTTCCGAGTTTTCCGGGCTCAACGGCAACGGGCTTACGGAGGCAGGCGACTATCTGCTCGAAGGCGACCCGTGGGTGATTCGCAGGGTCGGAGAATCAGACCAGGCGGTGCCCGTCGTGCAAGCCTACGCGATGCGCCGGTCGTTCGGCAGCGTCGGGTTCTCGTTGTTCGACGAACTCTTGCGGTTGATCGTCTCGACCGGCGAAGCGGTCAACGGGGCGTGGGACAACCTCTCGACGGGCTACGGACTCGGCGTGCCCGAGGAGTACGTGGACGCGGTATCGTTCGCGGCGCTGGAGGCGTCCTACTCGCCGGAGATGTTGGAGCGGTTGTGGATCGTGGCCGACGACTTCACGCTCGAAGAACTCATCCGGCAAGAGGGCGCCACGCTCGGGTTCTACGTCGTGCAGGCGGGCGGGGTGCTGACGTGCCGTCGCGTGCAGTCCCTCCGTCCCGACAACCTCACTTTGCAGTTGACCCTCGACAATGACCCCGGCGCCAACGGCGGCGGCGCGGATCTTCCGCTCATGAAGTGGTCGCCTGCGGCCTGCAAGAACCTCGTGCAAATCAGTTACGGGTGGTCGTTCGCTGAGGACGGCTACATGCAGATCCAGAAGATCAAGGACCCGGTGAGCATCGGACGCTACGAAAACGAGCGCCGTGTCGAGATCGATAACAAGGGCCTCTATGACTGGGGCGGCGGCGGCTACCAGGCCATCGAAGCCGATCTCCAGGCGAGGCTCGTCACTTACGCGGACCCGCACCCCGAGATCGACCGGGCGACCACGCGCGACATGTTCACGCGGATCGACCCTGGCGACATCGTGTTCTTGTCAGACGCCTACCTCCCGAATCCATGGACCGGGTTGCGCGGTCTCGTGGACGTCCCGATGCTCGTGATCGAGGTCGAGGACAACCTGGCAACGTGCGTCGGCCGCGTCGTGCTGCAATTCGACGCGTTGCGCCCGAGTTCACAGGACACACCGCTCTGCCCGTCGATCCGCTTCCTGGCGTTGATCGCGGGCGCCGACTACTCCGTTAGCCTGTTGGAGTTCTCGACCATATCGGGGGATATCGCGTCGTTCTCGGCAGGCGACGAACTGCTCGTCTATCGAGTAGACGAGGCGACTCCGCTCGCGGCTACCACCGCGCTTCTCACCGTCGTTGCCGTGGGCCCCGGGCACATGGAGTTGGACGCGGCACTTCCGGCGGGGCTTGACCCCGCGTCCTATCTCGTGTGTGCAACGTTCGCCGACCGCGCGACGGCAGTCGTCGCGCAGTATCCTCGCGGAACGTGGATCGCCGATCCGGCAACCGCAGTGGTCGACTTCGGCGGCGGCGCGTCTCAGGAACCGGGCCACCTCTACGATTGAGCCATGCCGAGCGAAGTCAACGACCAGCAGTACCGGCCCATCATCGCCGAGGAAACAACATCGGCGAGCGGTGGCCCCGCGTGCGTCCGCGTGTGGCGGGACGGAAAGCGCAACGTGAACTGGCAGCACGCCCGAGGAGGCCCGCGGGACGTGCTTCATGCAACCTACTGCGGCTACTCGCTGTTCTCCAAGGGTGCGTTCCCGAACGGAGTGGAGACGTTCGCGCAGTGCGCCGTGGTTCCGATTCCGCCCGGGTACGACACGATCGGCGTCGTGGTCCACGGGCGCCTCGCCGCGGCATCCAACCCCGCGGCCGACACCGTTCTGCGGTTCTACTCCGACGCCCGGCCGTACCAAGGAACGTTTTCCGGGGCGGTGCAGTCGGCGTCGATCACGATCGCCGGCACGACGGGCACGTACTTCCCAAACGCCATCCCCGCCGCGTTGACAATCGTCCGCGCCGTGCAGCCGTCGCCCCCCAAGGCCACGTTTCTCACCATGACAGTCGAGACGGAGGACCACGGCGTCGCGCACAACGGGACCGAGTTGACCAAGGTCGAGATGTGGTTGATGCCGCCAGCGAATCGGAGCTACTGACGTGCTCACCGTCGATCCCTACGTGTACGGGCCCGAGTCCGAGGCGGCGTTGCAGGACGGTACGCGCAACGGAGATCCGCCCCGCGGGGATTCGCTCGTTCACGCGGCGCGGTCGCTGACACACCTTGCCTGCCGCGGGCGCATCGTGGCCTCGTGGTGGTTCCGGCTCGACGCCTACGTTCCGGTTGCTGGCGCGCTTGACCTTTTGCGCTACCGCTACCCCGAGACGAACAGCAACGGCACGCGGCTCGCATTCTGGGCGATGTACCTCTACACCGATCCGGCCGTCTCCCCGGGGACCGTGCCGCTCGCGTCCGTCGACGCGGGCGCAACCGAGGTGTTGGCGCCTGCGCTGTCAGACGTGGCCCCGGTCGCCCCTGCCGATATCGGATTCTGCACGGGGGAGGTCACGCTCGCGCCCGGGGGCGCGCAGGCCCCGAACCTCCTCGCCGTCGAGGACGGCGCGCACCTCCTCTCCCTGTGCATCTTCGAGCGGCCGAGTGCTACCACGCCGTACCGCATCGACGAGACCGGGGCGGCGTTCGGCGTCAATCACCTGGGCTTTTCACCGGGGCGGCTGATCGCCGAACCCGGGCCGCTCGTGGATTTCCGCGAGACGCAAGAGGAGTGCTTCCGGTTCGTGCGCGGGATCGTCTGCGGAAGCACGGTTGGGCAGGCGGTTGGGCAGGCGCGCATCGCCACCACGACCGACTGGATCAACCTGATCGACGGCACGACCGGGGCAGCGTTCCCCGCCACGCCGCGCACGGCCAACACGGCGGGCGAGGTGTTCCACTCCTACCTCTGCGGGCGCGGCCTGGAAGCGACCGCAAACGCCAGCGTCGGTGTCTACGCGGAGGCCGTCAACCTCGGCGTGGGCGAGTTCGGCGAGGTGCTCTTTGAGTCGTCGGTCGGAAGCGTAGTCGTGCCGAACATCATCGCTGGCGCGACCTGGTGCGATGGCGCGACGAAGGTTCCGCTTGCGACCGATGGCGCGGTGGACGGAGTTGCCAACCGCGAGTGGGACCACGTCGACATCTGCGGGCGCGTTACGGCGGACGGCGCGGGGCAGGAACTTCGCGTGTGGGGGTGGGAAATCGTGAACGACCCCGACTAGTCCGGGCACGCCGTCGCGGCAACCGCCGGATCGTCGGTGCAGGTAGTTCCGAGCGGGCACGGCCACGCCCACCATTGGCAGCCGTCGAGGTAGCAGAACACGCAGCGCCGGTCGGGGGCCACGCGCCACACCCGCACATCCGCGTACCCGTCGCAGTCGCCGATCCCCGCGCCGCGATCGACGCGGTAGACGCACGCGCCGCACGTCGTGCTGTCGGGGAAGCTGATGCGGATCTCCGTCACCCCCCGCGTCCTCTCATCGGACCCGAACCCGATCGGCACCCCCGCCTCCGGCTCGTCCCCGCACGCGGGCACCCCCTCCGCGCCGTCCTCTGGCCCGACGCGCCCCGTCGCCCCGCCCCTCGGGTAGACGCCCTCCCCCTCGGACTCGCTCTCGGACTCGTAGCCGCCGGGCGCCGTCGTGCAGGCGGCCAGGGTGAGGATCGTCAGGTAGCGCACGGGGTCCCTCCATTCATCCGGCGCCGGTAGCGCCGCGCAAGTCGTCGCGCCCGCGTCCGCTGACGGGGCGCGGTCGAACACCATCCCGGCGGCCCGTAGCCGCGCGAGGAAGAGGCGACGCCACCCGGTCACGTCCTCGGCGGCCCAGTCGTCGAGGACGTCATCGGCGCGTTCGGAGATGTCCATCGCGAGCAGGATCGCGTGGCCGGGGACGCGGGCGATCACGGGCTCGCCTCCGTTCCACGTGGAGTCGATCGCGCCCGGAACGCCGCGAGAGCGGCGCGCAGTTCATCCGCCCCCGCCGTCCGCTGGCAGCCCCGGCAGCAGAACCGCTGCCAGAATCGCGCGGGCAGGTAGGGCCCGTGGCACCGTTCGCAGGCCCGCGGCCGGGTGCGCCAATCGTCCATGCGCCGAGCATACGCACGGCGCACGCGGGCGTCAACCCCTTGACGCGCGCCCTCGAATCGGGCACGGTGGAATGGCCTCGCGGAGAGCGCCCACGGGCCGCAGACCGCGACGCGCAACCGGAGGGTTTCGTCGATGGCCTACAACCGCACCGACCTGGAATTCGGCTCCTACTCGCCGATCGCGGGGATCGTCCGCCCGATCACGGCGGGCGCCGCAAATCTGCGGAACGGCGCAGCGACCCCACTTCCGCGCGGGCGCTACGTCCTCGCCGTGAACACGGAGGGTGTCCGCGTGTCGGCGACCCCGACCACGTTCGCGCTCGCCGTTGCGACGGCGACGACCGCGAGCAAGCCGGTCTACGCGGGCGAGTCGATTTCGTTCGTGAGCGACGGCGGGACGCACGCCTACTTCGGGATCATCCGGATCGCGGCGGCGGACTCGGACTGCTCGCTGTACGGCGTCGAGGAATCCACAGAGGCGATGCCGCCGGAGTTCGTGTAGCCGTGAGCATCGATCCGGTGACGAGAATCTGGACGTGGGACCGCGAGGGCCTGCAGCGCCGCGCGGCGGGCACGGGCCTGATCGGAACGACCCCGACCACGACGGCGTTGACGATCGGTCGCCCCGGGATCGTGACCACCATCGCCGGCGATCTGGACGTGACGGGTGCGGTGATCTCCGACTCAGGGATCGCCGACCTCGCGATGGATCAGTCGACCCCGCCCACGACCAGCGCGGGCATGGGCTTCGTGGTCGGAAGCGGGGACGAGCTCCTCGTCGAGCCCGCCGCCGCGCCGAACCTCACCGTGCGCGTCCAGGCCGCCAACGGTGGCACGGCCTACAGCCACCTCGGCGTGCCGCGCACCATCGTGGCCCCGGTGTCCCTCGCCGGCTTCGTCGTGCCGGCCGGACTGGCGGGCGACCAGGTGGCGGACGCAGTGGTGGTGACGGCGGCGGGCGCCATCGCCCGCCGCGCGGGCCTCGTTGGCAACCCCGTGGCACCGCAACCCGTCCTCACGGTGGGCGACGTTCCTCTCGCGCTGGTGACGCTGACCTTCGGCGACGCGAGCATCCAGGCCGGAAACATCGCCGACCTCCGCGTGCGCCGCGCCATCGAGGGCGGCAAGATCAAGGACGACACGATCAACGCGAAGGCGATGATCGACGACACATTCGACGTGGCGCGGTTCCTCGCGAAATTCGCGGCGGACAGTCTCACCGCCGCGGTGTTCGAGAAGATCGCGGCGGCGGGCGCGCTCTCGGCGACCGCGGACGGCCGCGCCGCGATGGCGCCGGCGTACTTCGACGCGACCGCGATGCACCCCGGGTCCGCGTCGTGCAAGTTCGGCGCTGGCGCCTTCCCGGCACGCAACGTCGGGACGGCGGAAACGAACGCGCTCCTGATCACCGTTCAGCCCGGGAATGGCGAGACGGTCACAATCGGCACGACGGTCTACGAGTTCCGCGACAGCACGCCGCCAGTCGGTGGCACGGACGGGCGGGTATGGGTGTACAACGGTGGAGGGGGCGGCGTGGGAGCGGCGCGCACCAATCTTCGCAACGCGATCCGCGCCACGACGTACCCCGGCGGCGACGCGACGGTTGCCTACACCGGCGGCGTCGTCCCGCAGAACTTCTGGGCATCGGTCGTCGGCAACTACGTCCGCATCTACTCGTGCGCGGTGCTGGGCGCCCTCGCCCCGGGCGCGAGCGAGGCAGGCACCGTCTGCAACGACACGCTGGCGACCGTGGGCGACGACTGGGTGAACGGGTCTCCGGGGCCGTGCGGTGGCGGTCGTGCCGAGACGCATACCCACTGGGCGGCGGCGACGGCGCCTGGACTCACCGCCGCAAAGATCGCGTCAGGTACGCTCGAGTTCGTGTTCCCGTTCCAGCCGATGGGCTGCGTGGTCATCAACCGGATGCGCCCGCAGAACGAGGCGTACATTGTCAGCGGGTACAACGTGCAACTCACGCTCGCGGGCGGCGTGACGCCGAACAATCAGCCCAACGACGTCATCGACTGCATCGCGTGGGGCGGCTAGCCCGGCGCATCTACCGACAGGAGACTCCCATGAACGTCACCAAGATCCCGAACGGTCAGCCGCTCACTGGCGGGACGCTCGTCGTCTTCGAGCCGTAGCTCCAGCCCTCGCGCGATGTCCCGCACCCCTGCACCGCGCCCCGACCCGCGCAGCACGCGCGAACTCGTGCGCGACGGGCGTGAGGCGGACCACGCGGAGCACGTCGCCGAGCGCCTGGAGTGCGCGGCACGGAGAGGGCATCGCGAAGAGCGCGACGAGCAGATGGATCGCATCCTCGCGCACATGGCCCAGCGCCTCGATTCCGTCTACGAGGCCATCGTCGGCGACGGCCGCTCGTCGGGATTGCTCGGGCGACTGGAGGCCGTGGAGGCTCGCCAGCGCGGCGGGGCGCGCCTCGGGTGGGTGCTCGTGGGCACGCTATTCGCCGCGGGCGGCACGGTCCTCGCGGCGGTGCTGACGCACGGGTGGCAGCGGTAGGCGGTTGCGGGCGCCGCGCTGTTGGGTGTACGCTAGCGGCATGAGACCCGCTCTCGCCCTCGCCGCCACGCTCGCCCTCCTCTCCGCGTTCCTCGCGCGTCCAGTGCTCGGCCAGTTCGGCGGAGGAGTCGCAACGACGGCCAGCGCGCCCAACGCCGAGGTGTCCGACGACACGTCGGTACCAGCAGCCGTGGTCGTCGTCGCCGCGCCCGCCGTTGCTCCCGCGATCGACCCGCTCGCCCTCCAGGCCCTCGGCGCGCTCGTGGTCGTGCTCGTCGTCTACGCCGCCGGCCGGTGGGGCGGCGCCCTCCGGCGCCTCCCGCGCGTCTACCTCCCGCTCGTGGCGGCCGTCCTCGGCGCGCTCGTGCAGCTCGGGGCGCAACACCTCGGGTGGGGCGACGCGGACGTGTCCACCGTGCGGACCGCGCTGGAGGGAGCGATGGGGGCAGGCTTCTCGTCGGCGTGGCTGTGGTCGGCCTCCGGCCCGGTGCGGAAGCGCGCCACGCCCGACGACGACCTGCCCGCCTCGGCGTAGCCGTGCGCCTCGCCCTCCTCGCCGCCATCCTGACCGCGTGCGCCGCGTGGCAGCGCCCGCCGTCCGGGCCCGTCGCGGAACTCGAGGCGTACGCGCTCGCGTGGGATCGCTGGTACCGCGTGCAGGAGGCCGAGGCCGACCGTCTTGCCACCGCGGGCGACCCCGGCGCGGCGCTCGCCACGGTCGAGCGGCTCCTGTCCCTCGGGGGCGAGTGGTCGCGCCTCTACGCGGACGCGAGCGGGTGGGTGGGCGCGGTGGACGCGGGCGCGGGAGGCGAGGCCCCCGCCCGTGCGCGCCGTGCGTTGGACGCCATCGCCGCGTGGCTCACCCTCCGAGGGGCGCTGTAGTGGACGCTTTGGCCCCGATCGTGGACCTCGACGACTACCGGGTCACGCGGGCCGGGGGCGGGTGGGTGACGGGGTGGGAGCAGTGCGCCGCCCGCGGACACCGAGCAGTCGGCGTCGCCCCGACCACCGCCGATCTCGACCACCTGGAGTGCGCCCGCTGCCACGCGATGGTCTCCGTGCTCACGCCGGAGTCGGTCCCGGAGGCCGTCTAGGTGGGCGCCCTGGCGCTCGCGCTGGCCCGTGCGGCGCTGGCCCTCGGGACGGCCGCGGACGCCGTGGCGGGGCTCGTGGACCGCCTCCGCACCGGCAGCACACAGGCCGATCGGGCGCTCGCGGAGGGGGCCCGAGACGCGGCGCGACGGGCCCGGGCCCGGGAGCGGCTCGCCCGCTACCGCGAGCGGTGCGCGCCGCGCCCGCCACGGGCCCCGTAGCTACGCGGATTCCTCCATTGCCGCGGCGAGTCCGCTGCGGCAGTTGTCGCGCCGGTAGAGGTACGCGGTCGGGCGCTGTCGGTGCGCGCGGCTTGCGGCCTCGTGGGTCGGGTAGGCGGTCACATCGCCCTCGCGTCGGCGCGCTTCCACCGTCGCGAAAGAGCGCGGCGATCCTTCCGGTCGAGTCGCACGCGGCGCTCGACGACTTCCCGGACGATCGCGCTCGCGGCCGTCCACGTCGGGAAGTGGTCGTCGGGGGATCGCTCGTATCGGCCCACGGGCTCGACGCGGTACATGTCTCCGGCAGATCGCGCGGCGTACCACCGGGCGTACTCTCGATCGCTCGTCAGATAGACGCGACCCGGCGGGGTCGGCGGGTCCACCGGGGCATCGTCGGGGGCGTCCGCGAGCGCGTCGATCGCAGGCTTCGCCCTCGGGCCCATCGTCGCGAGCCACGCCCGGTACTCCCCGACGAGCATCGTGCGCCCCTGCGCCCGTGCGACGCACAGCGGACAGCCGTCCGTGACGTGCGGCGGGGACGGAACCACGCGATCCCCGACGCGGAGGTCGCGAACGCCGCCGTGGAAAAGGATCGGCCCGCCCTTCACGTCGCCCTCCACGTCTGCGCGACCGTCCCTGCGATCTCGCACGCGCGCTCGTCGGTCACCTCGGCAAGCCCGTGCTGCGCGAGGTGCCACAGGTGGCGACGGACGCCAACGGCGCCGTCGCGGATCGGGCGCTCGCTCAGGACGTGCAACTCGGCGGCCGTCGAGAACGGGCACTCGCGGAGCAGGGCGAGCACGCGAGCGCGCTCCGTCCCCGCGCGGAGATCGTGGCGGACCCGGGTTTCGGCGAGGCGCGAGGACGCGGGGCCGTCGAGGCGCGATGCGTACCGCGCGGGCGGAACCGCGCCCGCGAAGAGGTCGCCCTGGACGCGGATCACGGCAGCACCGCCGCGAGCCACAGCGCGTACAGCGCCCCGAGCATCCCGAGACCCACGGCGACGGCCGCCCACGCGGGCGAGACGCGCCACAAGCGCCGGGCGCGCTGACGGCGGGCGAGATGCAGCGGCAGGCCGCCCGATGGTGTGCGCTCGCGCGTCACAGTCCACCCTCGACGACGCAGCGAGAGGCGCGAGCGAGCACGAGCCCGAGGGCGAGGGCGCCCACGATCCACTCAGGCGGCAACGCCCACCGGCGCGAGCGCGACCACCAGCGATGGCAGCGTGCCCTCACGGCTGCGCTCCCCGTAGCAGCGTCTGCACGACGTGTCGTGCGAGCGGCGGCGGGACGGCGTTGCCGACGAGCGCATGCGCCGTGGCCTTGCCGAATCCGTCAACCGTCCACAGCGGGACTTGCTGGAGGTCGCAGCACTCGGCGAGGGTGCGCACTGGCGCGCGCGTCCAGTTGGCGTGCCGGCTCGTCCCCGAAGCGTCCACCGCACAGATCCGTGATTCGACGTGCGCCCTCCCCTGCGGAATCGCCATGTACTCCGGCCCGACGACGACGAACACGCGGCGGCGAATCTGCGCCACTCCGACCGTATTACCGTTGACGACGCTCACCGTCAGCCGGCGCCCGAACGATGCCACGGCCGCGCGCATCCCGTCGAGCTCCGCCTTGCCCTCTCGACTCCATGCGAGGCCGCCCACGTTCTCGACGATCAGCCAGCGCGCCCGCCACAATCCAAACGCCTGCCCGACGAGCCGCGCGAGCGAGTAGTATTCCGGGTGCATCTTGCCTCGCTTCGGCGTGCGATTCGCCAGCGACCACGGCTTGCAGGATGGGCTCGCCCACACCAGATCCACGTCGCGATCGATGTGATCGCCGGCGTCCTCGCACCGCGACTGCACGACATGCACGCCCGGGTGCCAGCGCCGGTGAGCCTCACATGCCTTGTCCCAGGCATCGACGGCAGCGACGATTTCGACGCCCGCCGCGAGTAGACCGGCGGACGCGCCTCCCATCCCGCAGAAGAGTTCGATGCAGGTCCTCACGGGCACCTCGGGTGTCCGGGGTGCAGCGCGCACCACGTCGGGTCGAACGGCGATCCGCCCACGAGGTCGCGGAACGTGCCCACCGAGACGAGATCTGGCGGCTCGTAGGGCGGTGGGGGGGGCAGCACCGATGGAGCCGCGATGGGGGATTCGTCGCAGGGGTTCACGTGCTCTCTCCTCTCGCGATCCGCGCCGCGACCTCCGCGGCGATGGCGTTGGGTTGTAGCGCGGCGACTGATGCGGCGACGCTCGCTGCCATCCCAGGTTGGCGTGGGATTCCCCATGAATCCATCTTACGCGCCGCATCCTGCGCCCACACCGCCAGCGCCGTCACGCGCTCGCGGAGCACGGTGACCTCGACGCGCAGGCGCGAAACCTCCGCGTGCGGGATCGGCGCGGCGGGCGCCTCGGGGTCCGCGTCCGCGTCGGACGGGGCGCGTTCGCGGATCACCGGGGGCTCCTGCCGTCCGTGGTCGCGTGCTCGAATGGCGATGGCGTCTCCATGTCCGTCGTCGTCAGCACGCCCGGCTCCCCGAGCGGCGACGTGGGCGCATTGAGCGGGTACGAGACGGACAGCCGGGGCGCATAGGGGTCCGCGTCGGTTGCCGGGGGCGGGGCGTGGGCGGCCCGCGCGTAGCACGGGAGGCACCACTCCGTGATGCAGTCGCCCGACGTGGGACAATGGCGCTCAGTGCCGTCGTCCTCGGGCGCGCGCGAACACGGCTGCGTCCCTATCCACTCCAGCGCCGCCCGCAGCCGCGCCACCTCCGCGCGGAGGGCGTCCCGCTCTGCGCGGTCGCGCGCAAACGCCGCCGTCACGAGCGCGGCCAATTCGGCCGCCTTTTCTCGCTCGGTCTCGATGCACGACAGGAACCGCGTCGCGTCGCCTCGCGCCTCCTCGCGCTCGGCCATCACCTTCGCGAGGTCCGCCCGCAGGCGTCGCACCTCGGTGACGAGGGTGGGGTACCGTATGCGGGCGCGGTTGGCCCACTCGACGTGGGACACGTAGTAATCGTCCGCAATCTCGGCCCCGGGGCCCTCGCACCAGTCGTCGAACGCCGTTTGCTCGATCGCGCACATCCGCTCGTCCGCGGCGAGGTCCGCGTCGGTCGATGGCGCGGTGCCCACGGCCGCCATCTCGGCCTCGTTGTCGTCGGCCGTCTGCCTCCTCTCGCGCGGCACATGCGCCACGACGCGGTGCGGGCCGCAGTCGCCGTCTTCCTCGTCGGCCCGATCGCTGCCCTCCGTATCCGCCCACTCCATGTACAGATTCGCTTCCGTTCGTTTCATCGTCGCATACGCGCGGTCGTTGCCGTCTATGTGCAGCGACCCGTTCGCGCACGCGACGACGTAAATGGTGGGGTGTTTCGGCTTCATCTCGTCACCCATCGGTCGGAGCGCAGGGAGTCGAACCCCGCGAGGCCCAATTCCTCGGTGCCTTTGGGGTGTGGACGAATCGCAATCGGCATCGTCGGGTAGTCCCCGCGTGACAGCACGCAGGCAATGCACGGACATGAACACGTCCAGGGCATGTTGCAGCCCTCGTGCAGGCGGTTGCAATGCGGCGTCATGGTGTTGGCTCCTGAACTTTCTCGATCCGCACGCGCAGGTGCCCGGTCCCGCCGAGTGCGCGCCAAGTCGCGGGGCTCAGATCTGCGACCCCGCTCCACTCGTAGTTGTCCCGGAGCGTTGCCGTGCGCTCGCGAAAGAAGACGCGCTTCCCGGTCGCCTTGTGACGCTGCATCCACGGCCCCGAGTCGAGGCGGATCGCGTCTACGCAAAGGTCCGGCCGCTCCGCGTTGCAGATCCGTACCCGGCCGCCCTTCGGAGCCACGTCGTCACGGAGAGCGACGGCGTGCAGCCCGCGCGCCAGGAGCGTCGAGCGGACGCACTCCAATTCGCAACGCCACGAGCGCGAGCGGCCACGCCCGACGATGGCGCAGCACTCCGGGGCTTCGCGGTGCGCGGCGGCTACGCATCCCACAAATCCACCGCCCCCGTACCCGCCGGGATCGTCGGCGCTGTAGACGCTGGCGCGGCCCTCTGCTATCGTGAGCCCTCGCCGCGATACCAATCCTCCCGCGACCTCGCGGCGCGCGGGCTCCGACCGATCGGCCGGCGGCGATGTGTCCGGCCGCATCCCTGTGTAGACGCTGGCGTGGCCAACGAGTGTGCTACCGCTACCGACATCATGGATTCCCACGCTATCGGTTCCCGCCGCAACCGACACGACGGGCGGCGACGCGAGGGCGAGGGCGAGGGCGACGAGGGGGATCATGGCGCGTCCCCCTCTTCGCGCTCCCAGCGGATCTGGTCCTCTAGCGCATACGAGATCCGGCCGTCGTCGGTCGTGACGAGCCAAAGGCCACGGACTATCTCGGTGGCCTGCGTCAGTTGCGCGCCTGCCCGTAGGCGCACTCCGCCAAAGGACACATCCCCTATGAGCACGGCGATCACGGGCCGCGCCTCCCGTCGTCGAAACCGCCCCACGGCAGCGTGATTGCCACGAGGCCCACGATCGCGAACGCGACGAACGCGATGATCCCGGCGTCCTCCGCGTCGCACCCACACGCTGCCACGACGGCGGCAAACCGGAGCCACCACGGCCAGCCCCACACCGCGCCCGCGGCCCTCACCGCTGCACCGGACGGCACGGGGGCAACTGGAGCGACCGCGCCTCGCCCCGCTGCCAGTAGGTGCGATACCCGCCCTTCAGCCCGCGCTCGATTCGCTCGTGCCACCCGCACGCCCAGCAGACCCGATCCCACGAGAGCGTCGTCCCGCGGTGCTCCGGCCCGCTCTCCCACTCGTGGCGCCTCACGCGACCACCACCCAGTCCGAGATCGTCGAGCGGAGGCGACGCCGCGACCGCACGCCCTGGGCGCAGTTGCCCTCGATGGTGGTGACGTACTCCGGCTCGACCGCGTAGACGAATCCGCAGTGCCCGTGCCCGGTGTCCACTCCAGCGCCGCCGGGTTGCGTCATCAAGAACAGGTCTCCCGGTCGCGGCGCGGGCGAACTCCACCTCGCGCTCAGGTGGCCGTGATCAAAAGCCCACGCGCGGACCTTGGCGACGCTGGCGAGCCTCTCGTGCGGCGGGAACGCCTTGCGGTGCAGCGCCGTGGCGATCGCCCACGACACGAAGAGGGCGCACCAGGGGACGCGCCACCGCTGCGTGTACACGTCCACGCGCGAGCCGCCGTTGGAGCCCCAAGGGTTCTCTTTGACGCCGAGTTCGCCTCGCGCCGTATTCAGGATTGCCACACGGCGCTTCCCCGCGTCCGGGAGTTCTCTGACGTCGTCCGCAACCTCCGCGCCCTCCGGCGTCTCGTGCGCCAGGAGCGCGTCCCACGTCAGCGGCCCCACTCGCCCATCGTCGTCGAGCGGCTTGCCCGCGGCGTCCGCGTGCGTGGCCTGGAACTGGCGGACGGCGGCGAGCGTCACGCCGTCGAACTGTCCCGTCGTCGGGCCAGCGTCGAATCCCAGCCCCTTGAGGCGGTCCTGGAGTTCGGCGACCTTCGCCCCCTTCGAGCCGATGGTGAGGATCTTCATGGGGCCACCTTCGCCGCCGCCTCGCTGGCCGCGCGCTCCTTCTCCCACTCGGCGCGGTCCCGCGCCTCCTGCGCGAGCCCAGATTCCTCCGCGTCCAACTCGCGCACGACGGTCAGCCGCCGCACGCGGAACTTGCCGTCGCTCGCGATTGGGATCGCGGCGATGTCGGCGGCCTCGAACTCGACGACAAGAATCCGGTAGCCCTCGCGCCACGCGCGCAGGCACCAATCGAGCGTGGCGACGTGGAGCCCGGCCCCGCAGTCGTGTGTCTCGTCGGTGTCCGCGCCTTCGACGGCGTAGGATTCGCCGACCGCGTAGACGATCGGAATGTGCCCGCCCGCCCGCGCATAGATCCCCTCTCCGAAAGCGTCCACGATCTTGTAGGCGCGGATGCGCCCGGGTTGCTCGCGAAGCATCCACAGCGGCGAGAGGCGATTCGGATTCAAGCCTTTCGCGTACATCAGGTCCGCGCCCGTCAGGACCGCGCCCCGGAGGTTCGCGTCCCGGAGGTCCGCGTCCCGGAGGTTCGCGTCCCGGAGGTCCGCGTCCCGGAGGTCCGCGTCCCGGAGGTTCGCGCCCCGGAGGTTCGCGCCCCGGAGGTTCGCGCCCCGGAGGTCCGCGTCCCGGAGGTCCGC
>Ga0208245_1000456_pt1 | contig 33826 bp, 26 predicted proteins | sample RifOxyC1_FD_184035 | JGI IMG/M metagenome (GOLD analysis project Ga0208245, IMG submission 184035) | Soil microbial communities from Rifle, Colorado - Rifle Oxygen_injection C1 (SPAdes) | ecosystem: Environmental > Terrestrial > Deep subsurface > Rock core/Sediment | place: Rifle, Colorado... | reverse complement strand
TCCGAAATTTCCAGCAGTGATGGAACGATCAGTGCGGATCCGTTTGAATCAATCGACAGCCGAATGCATAGCGCCCGCATTCTCATCGGAGAGGGAATGCTCGAACAGGCTAAAAAGCTCCTGCATCACATTCTCGTCACTGACAAGGGATATGTACCCGCGAGGCAAGCGCTTGAAGAAATCCACGAAACCGAGCTCAAGCAGATTTTCGGAGAAGACCGTCGTGGCGATCGGCGGCGTGCGAAACAGAACGCCCTGCATGAACTCTGGGAGGATCCGTCGGAAGTCGTTGAGCAACTCGATAACGATCTCAGACTCGGCTTGTTCCAGGATTCAGAATCGATGGGAGCCTTTACCAGGAATCTCGATGCCACGCTCGCTGATTCCACCCCTCAAGACCTCGTAGACCTCGGCATCGGATTTCTCGAAATCGGATTGTGCGATCTGGCCGCCCAACTGTTCCGAAAGGCGGCCGACATCCTGAAACGCGAACAGTCCGAAGACCCGGATGCTGTCAATGATCTCACGGCCGCCGTCGCGCTCGAAGCGTACGCGCTGATTCTCGCCGGAAAGCCTTTCGATGCGATCGCGACCATGCAAGGGCTGCTGAACGATTCAGAAATCCAGGCGGACGAAAAGCTCGAACTCTTTTACTTGATGGGGAGGGCTTATGATTCCCTTAAGAAGCCCGAAATGGCACTGCAGTGGTATTTCCAGGTAAAGGAAATCGACCCCCGCTATCGAGACGTGCAAGACCGACTCCGTAAGAGATGCAGATGAAGAAACGCCCTTTCCTCATTTTTGCCGCGGTTATCGGAATCCTGACTTCCGGAATCATCTGGTTTATCCAAAGTCCCCAGTTCGCGCGAATCCTGAAAAGCACGGCCGCAAAATACCTTCCTGCCGACCCTGGAATCGAGGGAGATTTTTCGGAATTCGCGATTAAGCTTTTCCCCCCCGGCGTCTCGATCCGAAATCCCAAGCTTTTAATCAGGAAGAAGAATATCGCCAACCTGCCCGCGGGATCTTCGATCAACGCCGAACGGATTGATTTGAATTTCAGGCCTTTTCAGATGTTCTCCGGAACCATTCAGGTCCATGAAGTCGTTGTCGTGAACGGAGACGTTCATCTCGCCATGGATCAATCTTCGATGGCCGCCGGTGGCAAGAAAAGAGCGAAGGTCGAATTTCACTGGGATGAACTGCTCCAAATACACGCGGAAGCGGTCGCGCTGGAGAACACCCGCGTAAACCTGCAGCTTCCGGATTCCGCGATCGCGATCAAACTCCTCGCGGAAACACTGCGCGTGGCGCAGTCCTCCGGGCGAGCCGGCCCGGGCTACGACCTGTTCCTGGACCTGAAGGAATTATCCGGCCGTTTTCCAAAAGGCTGGATCGTTCCAGATTCGCTTGACGAACTCAAGGCAGCCGCACGTGTCGACGCAGGCGGCCTTCGGGTCACGTCCTTCGGCGCAAAAAGAAACGGCCTGGACATAGGCGGAACCGGAACGATCAAAGGCAACCTGCTTTCGTCCAAATCGGCCCTCGCCACAGAAGCCAGCTTGAGTATTCGCGGGGATCTCAGGGCTGCTCTCGGGTTCGTCCCTGGGAAGCACTCGACCGGCGAATTGGACTCGGATCTCGACGGGGCATTTTCCTTCGAAGGCAAGGTAAAGGGGGATCTTCAGCGGGTGCTCGAGACCTTCCGGGCTGACGGAGTTCTCCTCGCCAGGAACGCACGTTTCAAAAAATGGCACGCGGAACAAGCACGGATCGAGGCATCCTGGGTCGCATCACACGGCGGGGGGGAACTCAGCGTTTCCAAAGGGCTGATCACCGCCCCCGAAACACCACGCAGGGACGGAACTCCGGCCTCTGGCGGAAGAATTGAGATCGGCGCATTTAAAACCCGCCTTTCGCCTGATCAGTCCTTCAGCATTCCTCTCAAGCTGGAGAGCGCTCACATCCACTGGCTCGCGGCTCCCGCGATTCAAGACGTCTTTGGCCTCGATTTCAGGACCTCTGGCCAGCTCGCGCTTAACGTCACTCCGCCCGTGATGTCGAAATCATGGGTGATTCGCGGCCAAACCGACCTCACAGTCGACAGCTTCAGCCTAGATAATCAGCGACTCGGTAAAAAGAAGCCGCTGAATACCGTTTTAAAGATACAAAAAATCAAGCTCGACGGAGAGGTCGATATCGATTCCACGGGCGTGATGCCGTCCGCTGAAAAGGGCCTTACGCTCGCGCTCCCCCACACGCGTCTGAAACTGAGCGGAAAAGTGGATTTCAGGAACGGCTATGACCTACATGCGACAGGACCGGTGAGTCTCGGTGACCTGGGACAGATCGCCGGCAACGAAATCCGCGGGGATGGCACCCTGAACGCCCATGTGCACGGTCCAGCGTCTCGCGTGATCCTCGATTTCGATACCGACCTCAAGGAAGCGTACTATTTGCGGCTGCGGCTCGGCCATTTGAAAGGGCGGATCACCTACGATGAGGACCCGCAGCACCTCATTTTCACGAATGCACAAGTTCAGAAAGGCCAGACATCGTACATCGGTAACGGATCCATCGCGTTCGCGGATCCTGATTCGGTCGCGCTGAAATTCCAGGTTCCGCAAGGAAACATTCAGGATTTTATTCAGATCTTTCATGAACTCGTTGGCGACCTCTGGTGGTTCCCAAGAACCTTGAACGGTGCCGTGGACGGCCAGATCGAGGTTTCGGGCGGGCTGGCCATGGACCGCCTCAAAGTTTCCACGCACATGAAGGGGCGAAACTGGGAGCACCTGGGCGAACGCTTCACGCTTCTTGACCTTACCGGCGGCTTTGATCGCGGCACATATCATTTGAGCGATGCCAGGCTCACTAAACGAACCGGAAGGCTGGCCGGACGAATTTCCTACGACGACAATCGCCGTAAAATCGATTGGGACTTCAAAACCGAGGATTTCACCGTCCTCGATTTCGATCATCTGGCCCAGCTTGATGTTCCCGTCAGGGGAAGGCTCTCAATTTCAAGCGCCGGACACGGAATTCAAGACAGCGTCTCTGCTGAAACCCGGATCAGTTTGACCAGTGCCTCGGTCCGAGGTGTCCTGATGCCTCCGAGTCAGCTGATTCTGAAGAACGAAGCAGGAGTTCTGCGTTGCAGCGGTATCGCGTTGGGCGGCCAGGGAATCCTGGAGATGGCATACGATTTCAGGGTCAGCGGTCCAGGTTTTTTCCGCGCCGAATTCAAACAGCTCGACTTCTCGCCGCTACTTCTGCTGCTCAACCCGAAGCTGTCGCAGGATCGCTCACTCGCGGCCCTCGCTTCGGGAGCCGTCAACATGTCCTTTAGATCCGGTGAAGCCGACCGTGGCACGGGAACCGTGGAACTTACGCAATTTCATCTGCGAAAGTCGAATACCAGATTCGAGCTGGAACGCCCGGCTTCCATCAAAGTCACGGACGGCAGCTTCGACGTGAATGAGCTGTCCCTCAAGGGGAACCAGGGTCATGCCTCCTTCTCGCTTCGCGGCCGCAAAGCCAACCTGGATGGTGCCATTTCAGGAGCCCTCGATGTATCGGTTCTGGAGTTCCTGACCTCCTCTGTCGCTCAGGCAACCGGAACCGCGGCGCTTGACTTCTCACTCGGCGGCTCGATCAAGGCTCCGACCATTCTCGGCGAAGCGAAGCTCGACGGCATCACTCTTCGAGTCCCGTCGATCGAGTCCCCCTTCGAGAACATCGCCGGGAAATTCCAGGTGCGGCAAAACGTCCTTTCGATCGAAAATCTCGAGGCCGACCTCGCGGGAGGCAGGATCTCCTCAAACGGCACAATCCAGGTTTTCGCGGACCGCTATCCTTCGCTTTCAATCAAGGGAAATGTCCAGGGCAGCAAACTGAAGATTTATCCGTTTCAGTTCGTTAAGGCGCGCGGATCACTCCATGTCCACGGAGATGAGCTCCCCTATATGATCGACGGAGCGATGACCCTGGATTCAGCCTTATCGCGCGAGAAAGTGTTCAACCAGAAACAGGGTGAGGGACTCAAGGCCGCCGAGTACATGCCTCCTCCCACCAGCAAAAGTGAAAGCAATTATCCGAAATTCAAGCTCAACATCGACGTCAAAGCCGATCGCGGGATTCTGATTCAGAACGACCTCTTTGATGCCGAACTGAGGGGCCGGGTAACGGCCGTCAACACGCTTGAAACACCACGAATCCTCGGTACCGCCGAGCTGGTTCAGGGGAACATGATTTTCAAGAACCGGATCTTCCATATCCAGTCCGCAAGCGCGACTTTCGATAATCCGACGGTGATAAATCCCGCTTTCAACCTCACCGCCTCAACTGACGTAAACAACACGAAGATCCAACTCTACGCCTCCGGAAGAATTGAAAAATGGAAAATCGAGCTCAGCTCGAATCCGGTGATGCCGGAATCAGAAATCCTGTCCTTGCTCGCGCTCGGCATTTCCCCGACCGACGTCAAAAAGCTCGGCGCGAGTGACCGAAGCGTCGTTGAGCAGGGAGAAGCGGCGTCCCTCCTCCTCCATTCGCTCGATTTTAATCGCGAGGTCCAGAGCAAAACGGGATTTCAGATTCAGCTCGGCGAATCGCTCGATTCCCAGACCGGGACCAGTATCGCCCGCCCCCAACTCCAGAGCGAGTCGTCCGCTGCGCCGAAAATCGTTATCAAGAAGCAGATCGGGACCAATCTTGACCTCTCTTACGGCAGCACCGTGGGGATCGGGACCAATAACCGCAAGGAAGTGAACGCTGAATACAGAGTAACACCGGGGTTTTCGCTGATCGGGGTTTGGGACAACTATGAAACGGTCGACGCTCAGGAAAAGAAGTCCTATGGCATGGATTTCAAGTGGCAAAAGAGGTTCAAATAGTGCTCAGCGCCGCGCTCTCCCTCTTACTTCTGCTTCCGACTTCGTACGCGGCCTCGAACACCGAACCCAGTGCCGCCGTCCAGATCAAGATCGATCAGATTCAGTTCAACGGCGTCAGCGTCTTCTCCCGGGAGGAAATCGAAACGACTCTTGAGATCAACCCGGGGGATCGCCTCGAAACGATCAAAGCCATCAAAACCGCTGAAAACGTGCAGGCCCTTTACCGGCTGCACGGCTACGAGCAAACCGGTATTCAGAGCCGGCTTGTAAAAAGGAAGGAAAATGGCGCAACCGAGGCCATTCTGGAGTTTGGTATAAAAGAAGGCCCGCCGACCCGTGTTGCCGAGATTCGTTTCATACCGGAATCCAGGGACGCCAGTTCGCGAAAATACTGGAGCCGTATTGAAGGAACCCTCGCGACGCGCTTGGCGATTCAGGTGGGGGATATTTTCGATCAGACCCGGATCACCGCCGCGAAACGCGCTTTTCAGGACGTCCTCGCCGCCGAGGAGTTCGTCGGCGGAAAAGTGGACGACATCCGCGCCGCCGAAGCATCCGCCCCGGCCGGCTACGCCGCCGCTTCGGCAGGCAGATGGGTTGCCCTGGAATTCCACATTGATCTGGGCGATCGCGTGTCTTTCGGATTCCGCGGCAACAACGTTTTTCCCTCCAATCATCTGTCTTCGTTAGTCGAAGAACAGCGGCTGATGGGCCTGGGCAAAGATTACGTCGGGGCGATCCGGACTCAAATCGAATCCTTGTATCGGTCCTCCGGATACGCCCACGTGAAAGCGGTTCCGTACATTTTCGAGCGTCCCAAAGCTCATGAACGGCACGTGACTTACTTTATCTCCGAAGGCCCGCGGGTTCGGCTGGAGAGCCTGCGTTTCGACGGAAATTCCATTTTCAGCGATTCGGAGCTTCAGAAACAGTTCTTTTTGAAAGCATCGAGCGAGGTCCAGCACCGGTATTATGTTCAAGACGACATTCAAAAAGCCGCGGAACTGGTCATTGAATGGATGAAATCCAGAGGATATCTCGGCGCGAAGCTCGTGACCGTGAATCCTTCTTTTTTGAGAAGGCCGGGAACGCCAGGCAAGGCGTCCGAGAATTCCGAAAGCTCCGCCGTCCGCGTCGTGGTCTATATTTACGAAGGCGATCAAACGATCACGCGAAATGTCACCTTTTCGGGCGGGACGGTTTTCGCGCCTCAGCAGCTCAAGCAGTTTCTCTCAATAGAGCCGGACCAACCTCTCGACCTGTTTAAGTTCAGCGAGGGCCTCGAAGGTCTGAAAGCCGCTTACCGGGCGAAAGGCTATCTTGGAGTTCGGATTCTGAACGAAAGCACAAATCAGGTCATCAAGTACTCGCATGAAAACCGCGTCGCCGAAATCTCGCTCGACCTCGTCGAAGGCCCCCAGTACAAATTAAGCCGGGTCCACATCGAAGGCCTCGGGACGACCAAGGAAAACGTCGTTCGCCGGGAAATCCTGTTTCGGGAAGACGAGATACTGACCGAGCCTGATATTCTTGATACGGAAGCCCGCCTGCGGAGACTCGGAATATTTTCGATGGTCACCATTCGCGCGACGGATGACCCCCAGCGCGATGGTTATAAAATCGTCCGCATTTCGCTGCAAGAAGGGACTCCCGGGCTGATCGCATGGGGGTTCGGATTCAGAAACGATCTTGGAACCCGCGTTTTCGGGCAGACCGGCTATTCAAATCTTCTCGGGCGCAATCACACGCTTTCTTTCGCGGCGACGGCAAATCGACGTCTGGAGGATTACCGTTTCATCGAAGGACAGGCGCAGGTCGCCTATCTCTGGCCGTGGTTCGGCTTTTCAGAACTGACTTTCAGGCCGACCTTCACGGTGACGAGTTCCCAATACATCAAATTCTCCGCGACGACGGTCTCGTTCGCCCTCGCCTGGGAGCGACGGCTCTTCCGAAAGCCGAATCTAACGGGAATTCTTACCTACAACCTGGAACGCATCCGACAATTCGATGCCGCTGACGTGCTTGACAATATGGATGCCCGCATTGGCGCGATCATTCCCGGATTACAGCTCGATATGCGCGACAATCCTCTGAGCCCGACATCGGGTCTGTTCGCTTCGGGCTCCTTTGAAATCGCGGCTCCTCTCCTTCTTTCTCAAGCCGATCCTTACCCCGTGGGCTACACGCGATTTCAGTTCCGTTCTGATTACTACATTCCGCTTGCGAAAGAGTTGACGTGGTTCCTGAGCTTCAGAAGCGGATTCGAAAAGAACACCCAGGAACGCACGGCGGCTGACCCCCGGAGGAGCGGCACGATCCCTTCGATCAAAACTTTCGCGCTTGGCGGGCCCAGCAGCCTTCGAGGCTTCAAGGAACAGCAGCTCAATGTTTACGAATACGCAGTTCGCGGTACTGTTTCTTACGTAAATTACCGGACACAGCTGGACCTGCCGTTCGCCGGCGCGTTGCGCTTCGGTCCGTTTCTCGACGCCGCGAATCTGTTGATCGACGACTTCTCATTCGGCGGCTTGCGCTACGGCGCGGGCGTCGGCTTCCATTATCAGACTCCCGTCGGTCCGGTGAACCTCGACTGGGGCTTCAACATCAACCCGCTTCCCGGGGAAGATGAATGGAGATTTCATTTTTCGATCGGTGTGATCTGAACCTCTATCCAAACGCCGGAGCTACGACGTCGATTGAAGCGCCCTGCCCAGCGGGAACAGCAGAATAATCAGGTACATAGGCGGGGGCAGAGTAGCCACGCCCGCTCCCTCAATGGGCGCCCCCATGTGCCCCGAAGCCCCATATCGTTTTCTTAAGTTCATCTACATGAGATCTAAGGCGAAAAACACGTTGACTAAAATACCAGGCTCCTGTAATTCCAAGCGTCTATGTTGCAACAAAAGTCTTATCAAGCGAAGCAGTCCGGTCCGCATTTTTTTGAAACCAAGGGCCCAAACGCCCCTAAGTGGTATGTCGTTGACGCCAAAGATCAAGTCGTAGGCCGTCTCGCAACAGTCATCGCAAGAGTCGTGATCGGAAAACATAAACCTACTTTCACGAGGCACGCGGATACCGGCGATTTCGTCGTCGTGATCAACGCGGACAAAGTCGTATTTACCCGCGGTAAATGGGATGGAAAGCTTTATCGGGATCACTCCGGTTATGTCGGCGGACTCAAAACCAAGACAGCACGGCAGATGCTCGCGCGCCATCCTGAAGAGATTCTTCGCCTCGCAGTTTGGGGCATGACGAACAAATCGAATCTGGCTCGGCACCAAATGAAGAAGCTGAAAATTTATGCTTCGACCGAACATCCTCACAAAGCACAGAACCCACAACCGCTTCCCGCTGGCGTCATTCGCCGCACCGTCGTCGGACGTCCTAAAAAGCGGGCCGTATAAGTTTATCCAAGGGAGATTTCATGGAAAAGCAGCATCACCAGGTCGGCAAGCGTAAAAACGGTATCGCCCGCGTCTACATGAGACCGCGCGCCGGCGAAACCGGAGTGATCCGCGTGAACGATCGCTCGTTTGAAGACTATTTCCCGCGCCCGACGGCCCGCATGCTCATCATGCAGCCTCTTGAGCTGACCTCGACAGTCGGACGTTTTGACATTTTCGTGAACGTTGCCGGCGGTGGAACATCCGGCCAAGCTGGAGCCGTGAAACACGGTATCGCCCGCGCGCTTCTGGAGATCGATCCAGCATTCCGCCCGATCTTGAAAAAGGCCGGCCATATCACCCGCGATTCGCGCGAAGTTGAACGTAAGAAATACGGTTTGGCAGGCGCTCGTCGGCGTTACCAATACTCGAAACGATAATTAAGCGGCTGTTTTTGCAGCCTCGGCTTCGTAAGCAAGCGAGAGACATTCAAGCACTCTTCCGTACTCGTGTGCCGCTTTTATGTGCTCGGCTCGAACGAGTTCGTGCTGATTCGACGCTTCAGCCCCGAGTGCCGCAATATGTTCTCTGCCCCTTGCCAAGTACTTCTGCATGTTTTCCGGCATAGCTGAAAGTCCGGGCGGAACATGATCGGCAACCGAATTCAGCAAGTCGGCCGTCGTGTCACTTCGTTCGGAAAGATGATATTCCTCAGCGCTCGCGCCGCGCAGATAAGGCAGATCGTTTGCCCGAGGCTCAAGATAGGCAATTTTGGCTTCATGCCAGAATGCCCGGGCGAGGTGTTTCGCCGTTCGAGCCCAACGCTCGGCCGAGAGCCGATCGTCTTTGCGATAGGCCTGGAAAGAGCGTTTATAAAGGTCGATCACCTTTTCCGGATTCACTCCGGGTACGGGCCGCCTGTCCCAAAAATAAGTCACAGCCGCTTCGATCGTGGTGTTGAAGGCTTTTCTGATCTCGTGCTCAGCGTTTTCAGGGCCATGGTCAGCTTTTTTGCGTTGTGTCATAGACATTCCCTCGGTTGCATTTAGATTGTGCAACGCAAGTACCAGTCAAATTGGCTGCCAAACCCACTCGATACGATGCATAATAATGAGTTGATGGTCTGGACCACGTACAAAGAGAAAATCGCCCATCTTTCGCAGAAGATCGTCGAGATCCAGCGCCCCATTCGGATCATAGACGCGATCAAATGGGACCATTCCATCGAGGATGAGCTCCGGAAGTCACAATTTCGCTCGATGCCCAAAATCGGTCCCGAGTATTATCTTCGGAATGACATCGGCTTCGACCCGCAGAGCAAAATCGAGGACCTGCGGGCATTCGTGAAAGAAATCGAATACACGCTGGGTCCTTCGGACGAAATCGGAAAACTCTTAAAGACGGTCGCTGAAGAATACATCACGGTGATCCAGATGCTCCTCGCGCGCGGGACGAAGCAGTTTTGGGAACACAGCCGCAAGCTTTACGGCTCGCCAAAAGATCGCTTCTACGACGATTCAAACACCATTCTTTCCCTAGGCCAACTCCTCTACTCCATTCTCAGCGGCTTCGACGGCAAAAACCTCGGAACCGACTACCCCCAGGACATCGAAGCGGAACAAACAGTCGAGATTCTCAATGAGCGTTTCACCTCCTACTTCGGCGAAGGTGTCGTCGAAGCCAAGCTTTCGGACGGAATTCTCGCGGACGCCTCCGCCGGTGGTGATTTCGTAAAAATCAAACAAGGACAGAAATTTTCACTTCGCGATATTGATATCATGGAAGTCCATGAAGGCTGGGTCCACGTCGGAACAACCCAGAATGGACATCTGCAACACATCGCGAAGTGGCTCTCAAAAGGGCCGCCTCGCTGCTCGGCAACCCAGGAAGGGCTCGCCGTCATCATGGAGATTTTCACCTTCCGCTCGTACCCGAAGCGGGTCCGTCACATCAACGATCGCATTCTCGCGATCGACAAAGCTGAAGACGGAGCAAATCTCCTGGAGGTGATCGAATTCTACCGGACCGAGGGATATTCGGAGGATGACTGCATCGCAAACGCCAAACGGGTGTTCAGAGGTGGCGTTGCGGAAGGCGGGGCTCCCTATACAAAGGACATCTCGTATTGCCGCGGTTTCATCGAAAACTATAACTTCATGAGGGCTGCCATTCGGGCCGGAGCGCCCGATTTAATCCCCTTCTTGTTCGTGGGGAAACTGAATGTCGAGGACGTTCCGCTCCTGTATCAGAAGCACAAGGAAGGGATCATTGATATGCCGCGTCACCTTCCGCCGCAGTTCGCAGATCTGAACGGCATCGCGGTCTGGATGAGCTTTTCCAGTTTTCTGAACCTAGTGGATTTAAAGCGAATTCAAGAGCATTATAATAAACTGTTCCAGGCATTTTTGTGAGCTCATTCGAAGGAGAAAAACATGCGCCATAGAATCATTTTCGGAAACACTTTCGGCAAACGATTGCTCCCAGTCGCGGTACTGGTCGGACTGGCAACGGTTTCCATTTCCTGGTCAGCCACCGAGCTTGCAAAAGTAAACGGTCGCGCGATCACGGATAAAGACCTCACGACGGCCCTCGGTGGTTTGAATGAAGGGCAGAGGCAAAACCTCCTGAAAGATTCAAATTCCAAACGTCAGGTTCTGAACGGCCTTATCGACCAGGAAATTCTCGTTCAGCAGGCCGAGAAAGAAAAGCTCGACCAGGATAATGAATTCAAGGATGCCTTAGCCGCATTTCGCAGGCAGTACCTCTCCAATCGGCTGCTTCAGAAGGCTCTCGGAGACAAGCTGACCGAATCCGCGGCTAAAAAATACTACGAGGCCCACAAGGAACGCTTCAGCACGGATCAGGTCCACGCGCAGCACATCCTCGTTCAAACCGAAGATCAGGCCCGGGATATCATAAAAAAGGCGAATACGGCCGGAACCGATTTCCAGGAGCTTGCCGAAAAATTCTCAAAAGACCCCTCGGCCAAGAATAATCGCGGTGACCTCGGATTCTTCGGTCGTGACAGGATGGTCCCTGAATTCACGGAAGCCGCCTTTGCGGGGGCCGAGAACGAAATCGTCGGTCCGGTTAAAACGAGCTACGGCTACCACGTGATCAAAGTCATCAAGAAGAAAAAGGGCAAGGCACTGGAATTCAGCGAAGTCGAGCTCAACGTCCAGAACCAGCTCCGGCAGGAACTGACGCAGAATTACATCGCAAAGCTCCGGCACCAGGCAAAAGTCCAGATTAACGAGAAATAACCCGCTCTAGACGTATTCGCGGGCATTGATCCCGTATTTCGCCAATTTTCGAAGGAGCGTCTTCTTCGGAATATTGGCGTGAAGCGCCGTCTGGTTGATCCGGCCCTTGAAAGCTTTAAGGGCGCTGATCAGGAATTGCCGCTCGAACTCCTCTTTATTCGCCTGGAAGTCGAGACGGTTGATGTCGAGCGTGAACCCTTTCCCGCCCATCAGGACGGGGGCTCCGCTGTCGCTCGCGGAAACGGAAATCAGTGCTCCGGAATCGTCCTCCAGATCATCGAGATCGGCTCCATCATCGCCCTCGGCGTCCAGATCGGCGGCCGCCGAAAGCGCCGCTTTTTTATGGTAACTCCCTGCCACGCTGCCCGGCAGGCTTGCCGGGGTCAACACGTTTTCCGTCTCAATGACGAAGGCATGCTCGATGACGTTCTCAAGTTCGCGGATGTTTCCTGGCCAATTGTGAGCCTTGAGAAGAGCCATCGCCTCCGGCGTAATACCCGAAACGTCCTTTTTGTGCTGTTGATTGAACTTCTCGACGAAGTACTTGGTCAACGCCTCAATATCGTTTTTGCGCTCGCGCAAGGCCGGCAGGTGAATCGGAAGAACATTCAAACGGTAGAAAAGGTCTTCGCGGAACTCGCCTTTCTTGACCATCTCCTCGAGATTACGATTGGTAGCGGCGACGATACGGACGTTGACCTCGACTTCGCGATTCGCGCCAACCGGCGTGAATCGCTTTTCCTGCAACACACGGAGAAGTTTGACTTGCATACCGGCCGAGATATCCCCGATTTCATCGAGAAAGAGGGTACCGCCGTCAGCGTACTGGAATTTCCCGATTTTCCTGGAATCCGCTCCCGTGAAGGCACCCTTTTCATGTCCAAAAAATTCGCTCTCGATCAAAGTCTCGGGAATTGCCGAACAGTTGATCGTGACGAACCGGTTGTCTTTTCGCGGGCCCGTGAAATGAAGAGCTTGCGCAACCAGTTCCTTGCCGGTCCCGCTTTCACCACGAATAAGAACAGCCGTATCGACACGCGCCAGCTTGTCTATGACGCCGAAAATACGCTTCATCTCCGAGCTCTGCCCGATGAAGTCCGTTCCTCCCGGAAGTTTGAATACCGGAGCCGACATCGTCATATTGCGGACCATTCGCTGGGCCTTGAGCGCTTTATCGACAATGTAGACGAGGTTTTCGGCCTTTATCGGCTTCTCGAGGTAATTGTAGGCGCCCTCTTTGGTGGCCTCGACCGCGTCCCGAACATTCGAAAAAGCGGTCAGCACGATAACGATGATCGACGGGTCGTGCGCCTTAATTTCCTTCAACGCCTCGAGACCGGTCACTCTGGGCATGTTCACGTCGAGCAGCACGAGATCGTAATGCGTGGAGCGGACCCGGTTGATGCCTTCTTCCCCGTCCTTGGCCTGATCGACGACATAGTGGCCTTCGGAAAGCGCGGTTGCAACCGAGAGACGAAGATCCGCGTCATCATCCACCACGAGAACTTTAAGCATAACTACTCTCCTTTTTCGACATCGTCGGTATGAACGGCGCTTGAGCCGCTATCGGTAAAAAGATCTTGAAGGTGCTGCCCGAGTCCTTTTCACTCTCGACCTCGACACGCCCCCGGTGAGCTTCAATGAAGTACTTCGTGAGATACAGCCCGAGTCCGGTTCCCGCAATTTTCACGGTCGTATCGTTTTTCGCGCGGTAGAAACGCGTGAACAAACTTTCCTGCTCCTCGGCGGTCATCCCGATACCGTGATCCTTGACGGCAATCTCCACCCAATCGCCCGATTCACGCGACTCAATCAGGACTTCCGAATCCGAGGGCGAGTACTTGATCGCGTTATCAAGGAGCGTGTTGATCACTTTAGCGATGAGCGAGGCATCTATTTTAATGGGAAACAACGGTTCCAGATTCATCTTGATGCGGATGTTTCGTGCCCGGGCCGCCGCGCTGTACCCCTCAACGGAACGTTCGACCAGCTGATTGATATCTTTTGATTCCAGCTGGATCTGCAGACGCTTCGATTCCACTTTGCTCAACTCGAGAATACTCGAAATAAATCGATTCAGCTCTTCCGTCGAGCTGATGATATTGCGGATGGTCTCGACATCCCGGTCCTGAAGATGCATCGCCGACTTTCGCAGAAGAACCTCGGAGAGTCCCTGAATCCGGGCGACCGGAGTCTTCAGGTCATGAGTCACGAGCGAGAGAAAGTTCGTCTTGAGTTCCTCAACCTGCGTCAGGAGTTCGTTTTTGCGCTGGTAGTCCCAGCGTTTCTCGTATTCACGAATCAGCCGATACGGCACCGTGAGATAGTAGCCCAGGAAGATGCCGATCAAGGGCTGGCTTTCCCGAAGCCAAAACCCTTTCACCTGAAAAAGAAGGTGTCCGAAAGCCGTGAAAACTATGGCCAGCCCGATTGTCGCGAAGACTCCCCCGAGCGGGCTGGATCCCATGACCCACGAGAGCACGAACGTGATCACCGCGAAAGTCGCGAGTGAGTTAATCCAGCCCGGCGCCATCAGAACTCCCTGATCATGAATGACGGAATCAAGAATGTTCGCATGAACCGCGAGCTTCGGGTTCGCAAACGGTTCTTTTGAATACGGGGTAAAAGTGTAGTCGCTCCAATCCTCTTTGGAGATGGTTCCAACGAGCACGATTTTTCCGCGAAAGAACCCGGGCTGAACGTTTCCCTTCAGGACATCTATGAAAGAAACCGAAGGATAGCGCAGCTGACCCGACGTGCTTCCGTGATATCGAAAAAAGAAGTACCGGCCTTCGATTTCACTGACATAAAAGCTGCCTCGGGGAAGCTGGTCCGGCCTGATGAGTCCGAGTTCCCGGGCAAAACGTGTATGGAATACCGGCTTTTGGTTCAGCTCAACCAACGTCCTGCGAGTGACCTTGTCACCGGCGAAGACGTTGCCGTCCTTATGGACGAGATCGATCGCGTGCGGCAGTGTTCCGAGGGGAAATGGCGGCACGACTTCCCCGGTGACGTCATACCGCGCGCCCAGAAGGACGGAAGTCCCGCGCGCCTGGAGCCGGGTTGCCGCGCGAATGAAGCGCGAACCCCAATCTTTTTGAAAAAGTTCGGGATTCATTTGGTTCACTTGGTTGAAATCGACCAGATAACCGATCCCTCTCGGTTCGTGCGATTCCATTTTTTCGATAAACTGAGTGTGATAATCGAGGGAAAGTGGCGATACTTCGTCCAGCGCCGTGGTCGTCGCGTGATCCAGCGTAACCAGAACAATGTTGGGATCCGGCCGCTGCTGCAGCCCGTACGCGGTCCTGAAGTCGTAAAGCTTGGCTTCGACGAGATTAAGGTCGACGTTGACCAAAACGGCGGTCAGCGCCGCGGAAGCGGCGATGATCATCAACGTTTTTTCGTATCGACGGTACCAGTGCTTAATCATCTACAACACCTTGCAAACAACACAGACCAACTCAGAACTCAGCTTCAACTCAGATGGGCGCTCAAACGCCACTACGCTGAATTCAGCAAAGCGTGTACCAAGTGGTGGCGTTTCGTCACCGAGGTTCCTGTTCGAAATTATTGAGAGAAATCAAAAGAATCACGAGCTCGCTTTTTTGGCGCTGTCTAAAGATTGGACAGGTGTCGGCACAGACCCAGTGCCGACACCCAAGAACTCGTGGCATTCGATTTTCGAAGTGCAACTAAAGATTTGAGAGCTTCCGCGTTACCGGTGATAGTCTGGAACATCAAGCTCGCAGTCAAACTCCTGCGAGCTACCATGGGCGAGTGCAGTTGTCCTAACCGTTGCAGGAAAATAACCTGGCTTGTAGGCTTCGTGCATCGGCGCATATTCTGAGTCGAGTCGGATCAAGATGGAAAATCCACTCCCTTCATAGTCCCGTCGGATTGAGTTCTCTACCACGCGCCCTAATTTCGTGTTGAAGATCGGCTCCATCGTTTGGCCATATTTCTGGTAAACCGCGCCGTAATACCGATCGTCCGAAACGCCCTTCAGCATACAATCAATTGAATTCCTGTGTCACATCGATTGCCTTAAACAGGTCCCATTCCTCCACCACGCAGACATCATGGTATCCATTCGGTGTTTCAATGCTTCGCACTCCACCCCCGATTTCGACACAGTTGAGGGCGGCCGGATTCGGCATCCCAACTCCGGGACCCCCAGGATGCGGTTTGACCAGTCCTCGGTCATTCATTTCTTTGTAAAGAGCCCACAAGCCGATAACGCAAAGCCCAAATGAATTCCCGTCTGAATCAACCGCGCTTTCCAGGCCCCCTCCTAATTTAATGCAGTTTACCGATGCGGGGTTTGCGGGACCAACACTCGATCCGCCTCCGGCCAGGGCTGAATTCAGTGGAACCAACGACATTAGCAACGGAACGATCATCATCTTCATATCTTATCCTTTCGACGCGGCCAGATTTGCTCCAAAACAGCACCGAATGCCAGCCTATTATTGTCAAAATATGCACTCCACATTTGATATATTGTAAATTATGCTCACTCCATGGATATCTACGGGCTGAAGGATTATCGGTCGGTCATTGCGCAGTCAATTCAGAATTCACCTGAACGCGGCTGCCGGAGCCGGTTAGCTCAAGCTGCTCAATGCAGCCCATCTTGGATTACGCGTGTACTGAACGGCTCGGTTCATCTCACTCCCGATCAGGCCTTTTCGATCGCGCAACACTTGACCTTCAACGAATCCGAAACGGACTATTTTCTTCTGCTCTTGGAACATGAAAGAGCCGCAACCTCGGCTCTTCGAAATCGGATTACGGCGAAAGTGAACGCGCTCAGAACTGAGGGGCGCGCGCTGCGGTCAGGAATCCGAACCGATTCATCAATTTCTGAAAAAGATAGAGTCCGATATCACTCTTCCTGGCTTTTTGCAGTGATACACGTTCTTTGCATGATCGCTCCCCTGAGTCTCGAGGAGATTTCGTCACGCCTTCGGACCACTCGCGAAGTCGTGAAATCCGTACTGGTCGCGTTGGAGGAAATGGGCCTCCTCTTCCGTCAGTCAGGAAAATGGGAAGCCACGTCTCGCAATATCCACCTCCCCTCCACGCACGTCCTCGCCAATCTCGCCCACGCAAACTGGCGGCAACGAACCCTCCAGTTGCTTCAGGAGCCCCGTGAAGCGGGCTTTCACTACTCAGCCGTGCACTGTCTTTCGCGCAGCGATGTAGAATGGATTCGCGCACTCCTGAAAGAGACAATCCTGAACTGCCGAAAAAGAATCGAGCATTCGCCGTCAGAAACACTGAGTGTGCTGTGCCTGGATTGGTACGAGCTGTAAACTCCAGTTTTCCATGCGTTGCCCCTATTTCATCGGGAGCCAGGGTCCGACCATTCAGGAACTCGTTCCAACCGTTCAGAAGATATTTCATTCGCCGAATCCGGTTTCGGGGTTAATCAGAAGCCCCCTGAGCGCCAGGGAGCTGTCTCAGAAAGGACAATGAAGATGAACTTCCTCATTCCTGTTTTCATGATTTTTTCGACCCTCGCCTCGACCGCTCACGGACGAGATATCCGGATCAACGACTGTTCGGCCTTCATCGACAAAGCCGTAACCAAGTTCTATCAGGACGAGCATTACTACCGAACTGAAGTGGCGCTTTTCATCAAACTCAGCCCCGAGCTGGGACTGGTGCGAGAAGTCGGCTTTTACTATGCCGATACGAAGAGCAGCGGTTGGAAATCGAAGAGGCTCGATCGCCTGGCCGGAACGGATCGATATTTTACGATCAGCGGCCTGCAGACAGAACACAGTTATACCTCGATGATCGGAGCAACCGCCTTCACCGGGTCCTTCTACTTCGACACAGAAAATGACGACCGTTATTGGCTGAATACGGGGGACGGGAACAACTTCGTCATCGACCCGAGACTCACGCGATCCCTCAGTCAACGTCATGATTACCGAAATCCCAGGGACCCGGTTCCCGTTCCGGTTGAAAGCTTTCGAAAGACGGCCGACATAGATGCGGGTGCCGAAATCTATCTCAATCCGTTACGGTGTCGATAACTCCGAACTGCCTCGTCCAAGAGGCTGATCTTACGCTGGATTTTACCTCAATTGTCCTTTGAAGGAACTCCGAGTCTCACGTAAACTAATGACAAGGAGTTCCTTTGCGATTTCTGGCTTTTCACGCGCTCATTCTTCTGACGGTTCTCGCGGTTCCAAGTCGCGGTTTACCCGCGACGCCGACCCTCGTCTTGCCGAACGGGGTGCTCTCGTGCGTAAAGCAGCGATTGAGCTTAGGGCTGCTGCCGAACCGGCACGCCTTCCCTTCGCCGAAACTCCAGAAAAGCCGCCTCGTCGACGAGGTGATGAAAAGCAAAAATTACTGGTTTGATCCGCAGTTTGCCGCATACCTGGAGGCACATCCCGACGAAGTCGTTCCCCTCGCCCGAGCCTGGTATGCTTCGGAAATGTTTCCGCAGATGATCTACCCGCGATTCGTGCAGGTCGTCGGCAAGAAACGGGCTCACCTGATGCTCGATCCCCGAATTCTTTGCCGCACGGACGATTTCCTGAAATGGAGCGGAGAATACTTGAAGGCCCATCCCCAAGCTTCCGGAATCGAGCTACGCGCGCAGTTCGCGAAGACGCTCGGGACCAGCAAGGTTTTTCGCGGAATGCGGCTTCAGAGCGCCGACGAAGCCATGCAGCTCAAACGGGACGGCATCCAGTCGGCCGGCCTGAAATTTCAAAACAAGTCCTTCATGAAGGAAAAACTGCTTTTCGAGATCGACCCCAAGTCGGCAAGCCCGCAAGCAAAGCGGACTTTCGCTTCGGGATTCGGAACGGAAATGCTCAACCGTCCGATGAACAAAGATCTCGATAAATCCATCCTTGTTTCGGTTTCCGATTGGATGGAACTCGCGGCATCGGTCGGATATCATCACGGCCAAGCCGAAAAACTCGCGCCGAACGGAAAGCTTTTCCTGTTCGAAATGGATATTCCCGAATTCGAACTGATCCGTCAGGCGGGCCCCTTGGACAAGGCGGGCGCGTTCAGGAAGGGGCGCGGCTTCTATCAGATCGGCAACCAGCGAATCGACTATGATCCGTACAAGATCGAAGCATTTATTCCGTATCAGGTCCGCCCGGAATGGATTCGGGCGGTGCATTCCTACAACGAACCTCCGCCGCGATGGCATTTTCAGCAGTAAGACAGCGGTCGCTCACTCCAGAATGGCCGCCAAGACCTCATTTGTCTTCAACAGCGTCTCAAAAAAGGAATCGGGTCCGGCACGCAGGATTTCGTCGCGATACTCAGGCCGGCCCGTCCCGACCGCGATCGCACGGACTCCTATCGACCTTCCGCAGTTTACGTCATGAACGGTATCGCCGATAATGACGACTTCCTTTCCCTGGAATTGCAGGCCGAGTTCCGCGCGCGCCCGGGCGACCGCGATTTCAGGAAGCCGATAACGATCGGAATGGTCATCGCCGAATGCTCCGATATTAAAAGACGGCGCGAAGTAGTGATCAATTCCGACGGATGCGAGCTTCAGGCGGGCACCGTCGCGTACGTTGCCCGTTAAAAGCCCGATCGTGACTTCGGTGCGTCCCATAAGTGCTTTCAGGAGTTCGTGCACCCCGGGCAAAAGCTCAACGTGCGAGGCGGCACGGCCCGCGGCAAGGGCCGCCTTCAGCTGGCCGATATACCCAGCGATCATGCGATCAATCACGTCCTCGATGACCGTTTGACCCGAAGAACCGGTTTTCGCAAGCACCTCGGCGCAAATCTGGCGGTCCGTTTTCCCGCTGAAGGCCACTCTCGGGAACGGACAACTCGGGAATACGCCCCTGAACCCGGCCTCGAAGCATTCACGCCAGAGCGTGCCGCCATTCAGGAGGGTTCCATCAATATCGAAAAGGACCAGCCGTTTCATTCTTTGCGAGAGTAGCATAAAGGCCTAAGCGGGCAAACTCACTGGCCTACGGTTTCGGTAACGGAAACGGGCCAGAGCATCTCACAGGTTTCTTCCTTGGGCTCGTGACCTCGCACGAATTTTTCGAGCCGGGTCTGCGAGGCAGGGCAATCCGACTTGGCAAGTTTGCCGGTTCTTGAATCAATAAGCGCCGTCACCAGATGCGGGCTCACCGGAAACGGCTGGAGCGGTTCACCCCGAAGCGCATCGTTCATGAAACCAACCCAAATGGGAAGAGCGGAAGTCCCTCCGGTAAGAACTACCTTTCGCCGGCTGCGATCGGACTCACCCTCTTTCGCCGGCTCCGGTCCTTCTTCCCCGAAGCGGGCCTGATCCATTCCCACCCAAACGACAGCCGTCAGTTGGGGCGTGTACCCGGCAAACCAACTGTCACGATGATTGCTGGTCGTGCCTGTCTTGCCGGCCGCCGGCCGCACAAAACCCATTCTGGCGGCACTATGGGCGGTCCCTTCCGAAAAAACGGATTGAAGCATGTCGGTTAACAAGTCCGCCGGCCCTGGCGCGATGACATCGCGAGGATGGTGAACGAATCGGGCATAATCGGTCCCGTCATCCTTGGTAATCCCTCGGATCACCGTGAACTCATGCTGAACACCATGGTTGGCGAAAGTCGCGTAAACCCGAAGAAGCTCGATCGGAGATAACTCCGCGACGCCCAGGGAAAGAGAAGGGACAGGAAGCAGTTCCGATTCGATGCCGATCGCTCTCGAAAGTTTTATGACATTTTCGATTCCGATCTCGAATCCGAGTCTGGCGGCGACGGTATTGATCGAGTGAGCTAGCGCGTCGCGGTAGGTCAGCCAGCTTCTGAACTCTTTTTCGTAATTTTTGGGCGACCACGTCTGCCGTCCCCGATCAAAGGTCAGTTTCCAGGGCCCATCCTCCGCCGGATGACTGGGACCGTAGTAGATCCCGTTCGCGTCTTCGCCTCTTTCCATGGCTGCGAGGTAGACCAGCGGTTTGAAAGTCGAGCCGACCTGCCGCCTCATGTTCAGGATGCGGTTGAAGGTCGACTGCGCGTAACTTCGTCCCCCGACGAGAGCCCTGATGAAACCGTTCGTGTGATCCACGGCGGCGAGCGCTCCTTCAAGACGATCGGGAGAGGCTATCTTGAAGCGTTTCTCGAGGTCGGTAATCCCCGCCGCCACCGCCCTCTGCGCGGAGGAATTGAGAATCGGATCCAGAGTGGTGTAAACGCGAAAACCGGCTTGCGTTATTTCCTGCTCGGTCATCCGCTCTTTGAGCTTTCGGATCAATTCCGCCTTTACGAAATCCGCGAAATAGGGCGCCTTGTTTGCCGTCATCTGCGGCGGAGCAAGACGGATCGGGAGTTTCAGGGCTTCTTCAGCCTCCCCTTCCGCGATTTGACCCGTTTCGACCATCTTGCGCAGTACGAGCCGCTGCCGTTCAAGCGCGCGATCCCTGAACCGATAGGGTGAGTAGTAACCCGGCCCGCGGATCAATCCTGCCATGAGAGCGATTTCCGCCAGATTGAGTTCCCGGAGCCGCTTGCCGAAAAAATGCTTCGCGCCCTCGGCAACGCCGTGAACTTCGAGATTTCCGATCTGCCCGAGGTAAACTTCGTTCAGATAACGTTCAAGAATCTGCTCCTTGCTGAACCGGGCCTCGAGCAGAAGCGCGAGGAAGATCTCGTTCACCTTGCGGAAGATGTTTTTCGTTCTCCGGGCCATGAGATTCTTTACCAGCTGCTGGGTGATCGTGCTTCCGCCCTGAGCAAAGGAAAACGTCTTCAGATTGACCCAGATCGCGCGCGCGATTCCGCGCGGATCGAGCCCCATGTGCTCCTCGAAATGCTGATCCTCGACGGCCGTGATCGCCTTCCATACCAGAGGAGGAATCTCGTTCTCGTCTTGCCCCTTCCAAAAGACCAGCTCGCGAACTTCGTCTTTCTTACCTGCCCTGGATAAAGTTGCCACGATTTCGGGTTCGAGAAAGAGTTCCTGGATTTCCCGTCCTTCAACGTCAATCGACTGTAAAGGCGCATCAGCGGCATTCGAGCTGAATTTGAGCCGCACCGTTCGATTAACCGCATCAAAAGTCGGATGTCCCTCCGGGATCAGGTAAGAGGGATAAGAAATCGGATGAAGCTGAAAGGTGATGTCGGCGGTATCCTGCGTCGATACCGAAGCGCCGCCTTGGAGATACCCCAGGCTCCTCAGCCTGCTTTCGATCTTCTGTCGTGGATCGAGATTGGCGACCCGGGTGACGTCGGAGAAAATCCGGGTCGGGATAAACTGCTCTGTTTGATTAAACGCGTCCCGGAGTTGACCGTAGAGGCTCCAAAGATAGCCACCGAATGCAGCAGCAGAAACGAGAGATGCAATAGATGCGATAATTACGACGCGCCGCACGCGAACTTATCTCCTTGACTGGATTCAGGCCGGTCAATAAAACCTTGCATACCTCACTTGAATGATCAAGTCGCGATTCGCCCGCGACTCGCTGAGACCTGGGGTTAGGCAACAACAACCGAGTGATGGGAAACAGATAGGAGCGCCCGTTGAAAACATTCATTTCTGTCGTAGCATTGGCTCTGCTGGTCGCTGCGGCCAACCTTTCCGGAATTCGAAGCGCCTCGGCCATGGAACTGGATTGGGGCGGCCAATTTCGCGCCGAAGCGAACATGATCCACAATTACACGATGGACAGCTCCGATAAGGTTTCGCCCGACGCTCGACTGGGTCAGGGCGGTTATTACATTCCACCAGCTGGATCGAACAGCGCGAACTTCCAAAACCTTTTCCTGAAGCTTCGGCCGAAGCTGGTCGTGAACGATAACATCTACGTTCGTTCGGAATGGTGGTTCGGTGACCCGATTTTCGGGCTTTTCGGAAACGCCGCCCCCTACGCTCCGGATCAAAGACAGTTCTATTCAACCCAATCGCGCGGGTCCACGATCACCGCTCAACGTTTCTGGGCGGAGATTCTCAGCGACTTCGGAACTTTTCATCTCGGACGGGCGCCACTGCACTGGGGCTTGGGAATTGTCTGGAACAGCGGCGACAACCTTTGGGACCGCTATGAATCGACGGGCGACGTTATCCGGCTGGTTTCGAAGTTCGGAGCATTCTCGTTCATCCCAAGCTACGTTTCTTATTCGATGGGCAACACGGTCGGTGGCTCATGCACTTACGTCGCGGGAACGGGCTGCGTACCCACCGGGTCCGGCGGCCAGATGACCGACTACTCGCTGATTCTGAAATACGAAAATCCCGATGAAGAACTCGAAGGTGGCGTTAACTTCATCAAACGCATCGCTGGCGCGAGCCAGGACCCAGGCGTTCCCGCCGGGACTGCCGGCTACCGCGGTTTACGCGGAGTTCCCGAGGGCATGAATTATAACACCTGGGATCTCTTCGGCCGCAAGAAGCTGGGGAAATTCACGCTTGCCGGAGAAGTTCCGATCACAACCGGTCACATCGGTGGTGTGGATTATTCCAGCTACGCCATCGCTGCCGAAGCTGATTGGAAGCTCAGCGAGATGTGGCAAATCGACTTGCGCGCGGGACATGCCCCCGGCTCCGTGGACAAGGTCTTTTATTTCAACCCGAACTATCATCTCGCGATGATCATGTTCAATTACCAGCTGGCCAATTTAAGCGGCCTCCAAACGCTCAACAACCCGGCCGCGACCCCCTCCCTTCTGGCCTCGCCTTACGACAATCCGATCGTGAACGCGAACTACCTGTCGATCAAAGGACATTTTAAAACGGACAAATGGGACTTCCACGCGACTTGGGCATACGCCAAAGCCGTTCATCCCGCCGTTGCCGGGCAAAGCTTTTTCAACACCTGGACTCGGAATGTCGTGGTCGCAAACACGAACCAGGATAGCTCGCTTGGATGGGAGATGGACTACGGCGCCCTGTTTCAGTGGGATGACAATTTTCAGTTTGGCGCGGACATCGGGTTCTACTTCCCCGGCGCATTTTATAAATTCTCCAATGCGGCGAGCGGCGTGGAAAACGCAACCAATACCGTGTGGGCCACCAACTTTCGCGCTGGGGTGAACTTTTAGTTCAGAGAGCTTCTCGCCGTAAGGCGTCGTTTACTGAACGATGAACTGGGTAAAGTAGATATTTGTCACCAGTCCGTCCCGCGCGGCTTCTTCGGATGCTTTCGCGACGAGCTGATTGACTGATTCGAGGAGCTGGGTACGAAGCAGGTACCGCCCTTGGACAGTGGTCAGTTCCTTGAAGCCCTTTCGCCCAAGGAGTGAAATAAACTTGTCCATAATAATGGGCCGCAGGGTTTCAATGACCTCTTTTTTGCTGCCGTCCCTGATTTCGAGTGCAAACCCCACCGTCGAATAGTGGAGCTTTCCTTCGATCTGTTGTGAAGTGCCATCCGCCGCTCTGGGCTGCTGGGGAACGGGTTCGATATTCACGATGACAGGCTCGAAGGTAATTGTGGCGGGGGTGGCAAGTGGTCCCGGACTGGCGTGAATGCTGGCGAGCCGTGTACGTTCGCCGTGCTCCGTAATGGCCGGGCGTTTGTAGATGAGCTTCGTATAAAAAAGCACTCCCGCCGCCCCGAGCGCGACCACCACGTTCAGGATGACGACAATGAGAGGCCCTTTATTGATCGCTCCTTTGAGCTTGTCTGCAGTACCCACTGATCATCAGTTTAAACTCGAACAGGCTCGAAGGGCAACCCGAGATCATCAGCGACCTGCTTATAAGCCACTTTGCCGTTCAGGATGTTCACGCCGCGGGAGAGGGCCTCGTCACGCGAAACCGCTTCTTTCCAGCCCAGATTTGCGATCATAAGAGCATATTTGAGGGTCACGTTCGTGAGCGCATAGGTCGAAGTCCTCGGGACAGCACCCGGCATGTTCGGAACAGCATAATGAATGACGCCGTCAACCGTATACGTCGGATGTTCGTGACTCGTGGGACGACAAGTCTCGACGGTCCCCCCCTGGTCGACCGAAACGTCAACAACGACGCTGCCAGGCTGCATCTTTGAAACCATTTCACGGGTAACCAGTTTAGGGGCCTTGGCGCCCGGCACGAGAACGGCACCGATCACCAGGTCAGCCCGGATCACGGTGCGTTCGATCTGCTCGCTATTGGAATAAAGAGTACTGACATCACTGCCAAAAATGTCGGCAAGGTAGTCCAAACGGGCCACATTGACGTCCATGATCGTTACTTTAGCGCCCAGTCCAGCGGCCATTTTCGCCGCATTGACCCCGACTACGCCCCCGCCCAGGACAACGACCCTGGCCCGTTCGACGCCGGTCACCCCGCCAAGGAGAATGCCTTTGCCCCCATGATCGTGCTGGAGATAAGTCGCCCCGATCTGAGTCGCCATCCGGCCCGCGACAGCGCTCATCGGTGCAAGAAGAGGGAGCGCGCCTTCGTGAGTCTGAATGGTCTCATAAGCAATTGCGACGATTTTACGCTCCATGAGCGCCTTTGCGAGCCGTTCGTCAGCGGCCAGGTGAAGATATGTGTAAAGAATCTGACCTTCGCGCAGGAGCGGATATTCCTCCGGCAAAGGTTCCTTCACCTTCACGATCATGTCAGCTTTTTCGTAAATTTCCTTTGAACTCTCGATGATCGTGGCGCCCGCGCGTCTATAGTCCTCATTCGAAATCCCCACCCCCGCTCCGGCATTGAGCTGGACGAGAACCTTGTGTCCGGATTGCGTCAACGTCCGAACTCCCGCAATCACCATTCCGACGCGGTTTTCCTTGTTTTTGATTTCTCTCAGTACGCCAATAATCATGAGACACCTACCGTTCTCTTGTGCTGTTCCCGTATCTAATTTTCAGGCCGTCGTAGGCAAGCGCCACGCCTTTCGGGAGCTTTTTTGCCCATTTTGTATAATCAAAGTCGTGTCCCAGGTGGGTCAGGTAAGTCTTTCCGGGCCGGACCTGAGTGATGATCTCAAGAGCCTGTTCGAGGTTGAAATGAGTACCGTGCGCTTCAATGCGCAAACAATCCAGGATCAGAACGTCGAGATCTTTCATCCGCTCGAGAGATGCGGTCGGAATATAGCTGCAATCAGTGACGTAGGCAATGGAGTCGAACCGGTAACCAACGGATTCCTTTGAACCGTGCAGGACAGAAATCGGCGTCACCGGCGCACCCTGGATGACGAGTTCCGGGAGCGCTGTACTGAACCGGTTGAGAGCGAGCTGAGGGATCCCGCCGCCTTCCTGGGCGGTGGGACGGAATATGTAGGCGAATTTCTGGTCAAACTCCTCACATGTCCAATCATTTCCATAGACAGGAATAGGCGCCCCCTGGACGTAGTTGAAGCTCCGTAACTCATCAATGCCATGGATATGGTCAGCGTGCGGATGGGTGTATAGCACTGCGTCAATTCGCGGAATTCTGGCTCGCAGAGCTTGCTCTCTGAAATCAGTGGCCGTGTCGATCAAGAAACTTTTTCCCCGAAACTGAACCCAAGCCGATGCACGAAGCCGCCGGTTTTTCGGGTTTTTGGATCGACAGACCGGACAATGACAGTGAATCAAGGGAACGCCGGTCGATGTGCCACACCCCAAAATGGTGAAAACCATACGGGATAAGCTATTGACACGTTTCCCGGCACTCAGGTAGCAAAAAATCTCAATGAAAGTACTCGTCACTGGCGCAAGTGGATTTATCGGCAGCACACTCATCGAGCAGCTCAGCAGCTTGGGATTCGATGTCCATGCGCTGATGCGAAAGACCTCGAGCCTTTCCAATCTTTCCCATCTCGAAGGCAAATTTCAACGAGTCGAAGGAGATCTCTCGAATTTCGATTCGCTTCGAAACGCGCTCAAGGACGTCAAATACGTGTTTCATCTCGCGGGCGCGACCGCGGCACCCAACCGCGACGCCTATTTTGAGCATAATGCCCGAGGCACGGAACGCCTGGCCAGGGCGGTCGCCGAAGTCAATCCGGGCCTGACGCGCTTCGTGCACGTATCGAGCCTTGCCGCCGCCGGCCCATCGTCTTCGTTGAATCCCCGGGTTGAGGCAGATACAGAACAGCCTGTCTCCTACTACGGAGAAAGCAAACTCCAGGGCGAAAAAGAGGTTCTGAAATACAAGGACGCCTATCCCGTGACGGTCATCCGGCCCCCGATCGTTTACGGACCGAAGGACAAAGGCGTTTTCACGATCATTCAGACCGTCGCTAAGAACTTTATGCCGGTATTGCAGGGTTCAGCGCAAGGCGGTCACAAATATTACAGCGCTATCCATGCCGAAGACCTCTGCCGGGGAATCGTTCAGGCCGGAGTCGCTCCCGTCGAAAAAGTCCCGTCCGGTGAGATCTTTTACCTTTCGGGAAACGAAGTCCATACGTATCGGGAGATCCTCACGACGATCGCCGAGTGCCTGGAACGCGACCCTTTCAGCTTCAATGTGCCAAAAGTCGCGATCAAGGCCGCGGCCGCGGCGTTATCCGTTGCCGGCTTTGTTACCCGGAAAACGTTTCCTCTTAACCTCGACAAAGTGAACGAACTCCTGCCTGATTACTGGATCTGTTCAAATGAAAAGGCAAAAAAGCTCCTGAGATTTTCGCCCGAATTCGATCTGAGAACCGGCATGTCGCATTCGATCGAATGGTATAAGAGGCAACGGTGGATCTGAAAAAAGGTTGCGGCGTTTTCTTTCTCCTTCTCTCAGTCGTGTTTACCGGCGCCGCCTGCAAGCAAAACGTCAATGGGCTCGGAATCCAGCTTGAACTGGAACGCAAAACCCTTTCGAACGGCCTGACGGTCATCATGGTTGAGGATCATACGGTTCCGGTCATCAGCTATCAGACCTGGTATCGCGCGGGTTCCGTCGACGAACGCCCGGGAATAACGGGAGTCTCGCACCTTTTCGAGCATCTCATGTTCAAGGGAACGCCGAAGTACGGGCCCAAGAAATTTTTTCAGGAGCTCGAAACCAAGGGAGCTCAAGTCAACGCGTTCACGACCCGGGACTACACCGTGTATTACGAAACGATCGTTCCATCGCTGCTTGAGAAAGTCATCGACATGGAATCCGACCGGATGGCCAATCTCGAGCTCAACGAGGAAATCCTGAACAGCGAACGCATGGTGGTGCTCGAAGAACGCAGACTTCGCGCTGAAAACTCTCCGGAGGGCAAAATCCAAGAAGCCCTTTGGCAGCTTTCGTATCGCCGCCATCCATATCAGTGGCCTGTCATCGGCTATTCACAGGACCTGCTCTCGATATCGCTTGAGCAGATCAAGGAATTTTTCAAAACCCATTATCATCCCGCCAATGCGACCCTGGTCATGGTGGGAGATTTCAAGACGGAAGCCGCGTACCCTCTGATCAGGAAGTACTACGAACGAATTCCCGGCAAAGAGAAAGTTAAGCGGGAAATCCCGGAAGAGCCGGAGCAGCAGGAAGAACGACGGCTCACGCTTCGAGATCACGTTTCGTCGGAACGCTTCGCGCAAGCTTATCACATTACTTCAGCGACCAACGATGATTCCTATGCCCTGGATGTCCTTGCGAACATCCTGTTTGAAGGGACGAGTTCGCGCGCTTATCGCCGCCTCGTCGAGGAAAAGGAACTCGCCATCGCCGTCACCGGCTCGGCATACACGCCCACGTACCCGGGGTTATTCATCATCGCGGGAGTGATGAAGGAGGCCGTCGGGAGCGGACAGGCCGAAGCCGCCCTTGATGAGCTGATTCGGGAGATCCAGGACCCGAACTCCGTGATCAGCGATCAGGAAATCCGCGTCGCCGTCCGTCAGCTCACGGTCCAACTGGTGGACAGTGTTCGTTCTCCACACGGTCTGGCCCAGCTGATCGGGACTGTGCAGACGATCTTCGGTGATCCGCAACGATTCGCGAGCGATCTCACCAAGTATTTTCGAGTCACCGCCCCTGACGTGAAGCGGGTCGCGCAAAAATACCTGATACCGAACAATCGATCCGTGGTGATCCTGGCCCCCGGCAGCGAGAGGAAAAAATGAAACTCTTGTCGATTCTGCTGCTCTTCGGGACCTCGATGACGATGGCGGCGCAGCCACCTTCTGACCTTCACCTGCCCGTCCCCGAACTCGAAACCCTGCCCAATGGCCTGCAGCTGGTCTGGTTCGTGAACCAGAAGCTCCCCATCGTCGATCTCGCGCTTTTCGTCAAATCGGGGTCCGCCGATGATCTGCCCGGCAAATCCGGGACTTCAGAGTTACTCGTGAACCTGCTCGATCGCGGTGCCGGCGGAATGAACGCGCAACAGCTTGCACGCGCCGTTGAAAGCCTGGGTGCCAGCCGCTATGCCGCGACGGACGAGGAAACGATCAGCACCGGAATGCACGGCTTGGCGCCGGATGCCCCCGCGCTTCTGGAACTGCTGGCGAAAATCGTGGTTAAACCGGATTTTCCGGAGGCTGAAACCAGACGCGAACATGGACGACTCCTTCAACAATGGAGTCATCTTGCTGATTACGGCGAAACTCTGGCGGGACTCACCTTCCGCCGCATCATCGCGAACGGAACCCGGTATGCGCGCGGGACTTTCCTTTCCGGCAAGGAATTTAAACAGGTCACCCGCGAGGACGTCGTGGCATTCCATAAAGCGCATTTCACCCCCGGCAATGCCATCTTGATGATCGTAGGCCGGGTAGACCCGCCTGAATTCAGGAAGCAAGTTCTCGCCCACTTCGGAGACTGGCAATCCCCTTCGCGGGGCCGGGCAACGAATCCCGGCAGATCCGCGAAGAATCCACGACTCGTCATCGGGAACCAAATCGCCGTGATCGATAGGCCAGAACTCAATCAAGCTCACGTGAAAATAGGATTCAGGGCTCCGAAAATCGATTCACCCGACCATTATTCCCTGGTCGTCGCGAACGCACTCCTCGGTGAGTACTTCAACAGCCGGCTCAACTCCCTGATTCGGGACAGGATGGGGCTGACTTATTCCATTGGAAGCTCTTTCGCGTACAACAAGGAACTGGCTACTTTCAGCATTACCACCACGACGAGAAATGAATCCGTCGGCCAGCTCATTCGAAAGGTCCTCGAAGTTCTCCGTGATTTCAAAAACGGCCCGATAACCGAAGAAGAAGTCGCGACGGCGAAGGAATACCGGATCGGCGGCTTCCCCCTGACCACGTCGACTCTCGAGTCAGTGGCCACCCAATGGCTCTCCGCTTACGCGTTCGGCCTCGGGCCAAAACGGTTGAATGAATTCATACCCAGGATCGCCGCCGTCACCCGTGGCGACGTAAGCGCCGCCGTAAACCGGCACTTTGACCTCGATCACCTCGTGATCACCGTTGCCGGCGATGCCACGGAAATCGAGAAAAGCCTTGCCGCCCCCGGCAATACCGGTGGAATGGGAATGAAAGCCCGTTCCAGACTCCCGCGATTCAAGGTGAAACGGATTCCAATTCGGGATCTGATGTAAAGTTCCCGAACTGAATCAAGCCTGTGCGGCCTCTTCCATCGTGCATTTGCCTTCAAAATAAGCGCCGAACTCGACGGCCAAAGAGGGAGCCTTGATGTTGCCGATCACCCGGCCGGTCCGTGAGATCACCACCCGAGTGCGGGCCAGAATATCGCCGTGCACATAGCCATCCACGACCAGAATATCCGCCGAAATATTGCCTTCGACGACGCCGGTTTCACTGAGGATCAAGGTGCTTCCGTTCTCGGCCAGAACCTCGCCGACCAGAACGCCGTGAACCCGGGAGATCTTTCCGAATGCGATCTTCCCTTCGATTTTCGTTCCTTCGCCGATGAAATTGATCGCTGACTCGGTAATGCTCGTTGTCGTTGTCGCCATGGTCAAGGCTCCACAATCCCAGATGCCGGGTTCAGATCAGGCTCCTTCGCGGTCGATGATGATTTCGCATCGAAAGGCCCCGGCCACACCGCCTTGGGGGCCGCGGAGTCATTGCGCTGCTCCTGGGTCGCGGCCGGAACGGCTTTCAGGACCTGCGGCGCCTGAGGCTGAATGAGAGTCTGAGCTTCCGGAGCCGCGGAAGCCACTCCGTTAGGAACCAATTTTTCGTAAAGCAGCACTTCCCCTTTTTCATTCAGAAGGATGATCTCAACCTCATTCAAGGCATTCTGCGAAGCCATGGGTCCGAACCTGGCTTTCACCTCCCGAAAACGGCTGACCGAAAAATACTCGCCTTGTTCGGGGCTGATCAGGGAGCCGCTGGCGATCCGGCCCAGAATTCCCGCTGGATAGCCTACGAGGGTTTCCGGCCCACGCGCGAGGATGATGATACGGCCCTGTTGGTTTCGTCTGTCATCCAGATGATATTGAATGTTGAAATTAACCGAGAGCATCTTCCCTTCCCAATTCGCACGCGCCGCATGGATCGCGATTGGAATAGTGCTACGCTCGACGATCTTTGTCCCCGCCGGCAACCCGGTGAAGAGAAAAGGCCTGGTCAGGGTTTCGGAACCCGGCGCACTGGAAGGCATGGCGGCGGGATCACCGGAAACGCGGTCATTCGAGAGAGCGACATCTGATGAAACATTCTGCACTGAAGCAGCTGAACTGCCCGTGGTTTTCGCGTTCACCGCGTTTCTCAGGTCACTGAGTTCCTGCTCGAGATCCTGAACCCGGGCGGGGCTGGCATGCTGGACGGCCCGGTAGTACTTTATCGCCAGAATTGACGTCAGAGTGGCGATCGCGACGAGGCCCCCGATGAGAACCCCAAAACGGCTAATCCAACCCAGAGGGATCTGAAAGGTCCGCGCCGCGTAGTTGTCTTTGAAGACAAGCACGGTCACATGATCCGATAATTCGTTCTGTTCTCGCGACATCGGTTTATTTTCTTTGCTTCTCCAGTACTTAGAACTCTTTAACAAGGTTAGCCGCTAAAAAAATATGTGTCAACTTGTGTAGCCCTTCGACCGAAGAGTAAGTTGATGAAGATTCTCTTGTTGAATCCTCACCTCGACGCAGAGCACAACGTGCTCAAGATGCTGCAGGCCCGCGGCATGGCGCTCCTTATCCCGGAGAACGCTCAGGACGCTCTGCAAATGGCCAAGCTCCACGGCCAGAGTATCGATCTTGCCATTATTCATAGGGAAAGCGGTGACAGGTCACAATTACCGGATGTCGGGACAAAATTCCTTGCACAATTAAAACTCGATCCAATTCAAAGCGACTTGCCGGTCATTCTGACTTCAGAGGGCTGGGGTGATGCGGAATTCGCCGCCCACCAGCGGACACCGCTCGGCGCCAATGCCTATTTAAAATGGCCCTTTACCGGCGAAGAGCTTCTCGCGACCATCGACATGATGTTCGGCTCATCGATCGAGACGGGTTCGGCATCGTTGGGCGGGACCATCCCATCCTATTCGGCCGCCCCGACGCTTGATACCTGCGTCGATGGAACCGCGAACGTCGCGCTCGAAGAAGCTTCAGATCTGTTCCAAAAACCCGCAAAGACGGACTCGTCGATCAAGCTCGAAGCCCCCGAAGGCGCGAGCGAACCAAAATCTCCGGAAATTCCGCAGCAAGAGCCCACGTCATTGGACGCACCTCCGCTTGCTGATTTTCTGGATCTTGCGCCACTCGCAGACCCGTCTTTGAAGCCCGTTCTCGATTTCACGGCCGTTGAGGCCGACACGCCTCCCCCCGCGCCGTCGAGTCCGCTCGAGCTCGCGGCCGCCCCTCCCAGTTCTGAGCCCGAGTTCAAGCCAGAGCCCGAAATCGAAGCGGTCGACACGCAAGCCGCCAGCGAGATGCCGTATCTTTTTAGTGAGGTGAACGAGGCGGCTCGCGAGACACGTAACCCCCTGGCCGTTAACATGCTCTACCCTCCGGTCGGCGACGCGATTGTTCCGGGCGGAGCGGCCCAATCCCCCGACGTCGAAACCCTGAAAAAGTATCTGCTGCTCCGTGAGCAGGACGTTTCAACCCTTTCATCAAAGCTCAAAGCGGCGTTAGAGCAGGTCTCTTCGGTCGAAAAGCAGCTCCAGGAAGAGCGAACCCGAAACGTCGAACTGACGCATCTTTCAAACGAACAGAAGCACAAGATCGACGAGTTCGAAAAAGACAAGAAGCTCGCGGTCGAAGGGCTTCAAAACGAACTCAACGAGCTTCGGTTCGAACTGAAGTCGAAAGTCGACAAGGCGCGGCTGCTCGAATCCAGGATCCGCGAAGCAGCCAGCGAAACGGAGCGTCTCAAAGAACGTGTACGGTCGGATATCCGTAAGATCCGGGTTCGGGAAAAGGAACTCGAAAATCGCCTCGAAATCAGCCGCAAGGACTCTGAGGTATTGATCAGCGCCCGGGAAAATAAGATCATAGAACTCAAACGCAAGCTTGATCTGCTGGAGTTCAACATGGACCTTTTACAGGACCAGTACACGAGGGAAAAAGAAAACTCGGCCAAACTGCGTGAGCGGCTCGTTAAGGCAGCCCAGGTGGTCCGTGTCGCCGGCGGAGTGCTCGACTCGCCCGCGGAAGCCGGTTCTGATGCGGGATCGCAAGGTGAAGAAAAGCCGGAACCTACAATCGCGGCGGAGAAGAGCCGGGAAGCGTCCTAAATGGCCCTGCTGAACACCTCCTACCACGTCCTCCTCATCGAGGATGATCCGAAGCAAAGCGAGCTCTACGCGGAATTGATCCGTGAGGTGGCCGATTGCAAGGTCGACGTCATGAGCCGCGCCATCGATTCATCGGATTGGATCGGCCGGTCGAATTACCATCTCGTCGTCATTGACCACAACCCGGCTGGCGGCGGCGTGAGCGGCTTCATTCTTCTGGAGCAAATCAAACGCATCAGCCCGGTGACGAGCGTGATCCTGATCGCCGAGCGCGCCAGCATTGAACAGGCCGTGGCGGCCATCCGGCTTGGCGCGGAGGATTACCTGAAAAAACCCTTCAACCTTGAAACTTTTCAGCTCGCCGTCAAACGGGGGCTGGATCGTAAGGCAGTCTTCGGCGAAAACGCCGGCGCCTCGAGCTTTCTGAATCTGCTGAACAGCTGCCAGATGATCTCGGCCTCGCTCGAACAGAAAAAGATCTTCGGCATCATCCAAAGCTACTTTTCGCGGGAACTGAAATGCGCCTGTTCCGCGGTATACACCATGGACCAGGAAAAACTCGTTCGCATGGATGTCAGAGCCAAAAACGATGTCAATGAACTGAGCGGTCAGGACAAAGCGATGCTCGAGGTCCTCGATATCGCGCTCCACGCCTCGAATCCCCTCCCCGGGCTGGCCAAACAGAACGAGACGTATCGTTTCATCGAACGCGGCCAGATGTCGCCTCCCCTTTTCGTCTTTAGATTCCAATGCTCCGATCCGCTCGACTACTATCTCGTTTGCCTTTCTCCCG
>Ga0208245_1000455_pt1 | contig 33856 bp, 39 predicted proteins | sample RifOxyC1_FD_184035 | JGI IMG/M metagenome (GOLD analysis project Ga0208245, IMG submission 184035) | Soil microbial communities from Rifle, Colorado - Rifle Oxygen_injection C1 (SPAdes) | ecosystem: Environmental > Terrestrial > Deep subsurface > Rock core/Sediment | place: Rifle, Colorado... | reverse complement strand
CGAATTTAGTTCATGCAATCGCTCGGCTTCGCTCACCTATTCGACTTATTCTGCAAATCCTTAATCCGCTTTGCACATGGGTTTTCAGGAAGTTTATTTATAATTTTAAATAAAATCATAAATTGAAATAAAAATAAATCCAATGAACCTGCTTAAAACAAGGCAAAGATATGATGTGCTTAAAGAAATAAATAAGGCATCCTAGGCCTAAATAAGTTTTATTCCATCCCTCTGAACCTGTTCTGCCAAACCGCTTGCACGCTTAAATTCTGCATTTGTAAACAAATGCAGTTGTATCTCTCTCTTAAATCTGCTTTCTATTTCTTCGCCTGCTTTTTCTAAATTAATCTTTTGTTTTGTGGATAAATTCTTCTCAACAATAACTGCAATATCGATATCAGATTTTTCATTATATGAATTTTTAACAATTGAACCAAAAACATAAATATCAGTCACTTCTATTAAAGCAACAATTTTCCTTACTTATTCCCTTAAAATAATGCTAATTCCTGGATTCATTGCATTTAATTCTTTTCTCTCCAGTTCAGTTATTTCGGTTAGTTTTTTGGTATAGGAATTTGTGAGGTTTAAACTATAGTACCTTTTCTTGCCGTATTTTTTAAAGATTTTATTAATAATCTCTTCTTTTAATGTTTTTGAAATACCAATATTCATGTTACTTTCTATTTCACAAACTCAACATTATCCATATCTTTAAATTCTTTATCGCCTGTTAAAAATTTGAGTTCGTTCTCTTTAGCAATGATATAACCAATTGCATCGGAATAAGAAATTCTTCTTTTTATATTTGCTAGTTTAAACTTTGAAGCAGAAAATATCTCATTATCTTTAAATCCAAGCAGGTTGTTCTTAAATTTAAAAAAGAAATGTTCAGCCATATCTTGTCCATATTCCCTTAGAATAGTATAATACAACTCATAAAGATGGAATACGCTTGTAAACAATTCCTTATCAATAAAAATGCTGTAATCTTTATTCCCCTTTATTATTTCTACCATTGCATAGGTATCTAAAAAAAATCCTTTTAATCCCATTCTTCTCTTAATTTATCTTTTAATTTCTGTGTATTAATCTTCCATTCTTTTAGTGAACCAAACACTTCAGACATGCCTCTTTTTGGCTGTAGCGTTATAGTTACCTCTATGCCCTCTCTCAAATTTGAGTTTCTGATAATTTCGCTGGGAATAATTGCTCCAAGAGAGTTCCCCCACCTTTTTAATTTTACATTTATCTCTTCCATTTTAGTATAATTATATATTATATCTAATATTTAAATGTTTCTATTAGCCTTACTCCCATTAACTAACCTTTATCACCATTCGCGAGTTCACAGAATCCCAATATATCAATCCTCCTCCAAGAGAAATGTTTGCACCTGATTGGCTCATGTTGAAGTTGCCTGCGACGTCGAGGAGCTGAGTTGGGGTGGTTGTGCCTATTCCTACATTTCCACTGCTGTCAATATTCAATCCTGTAACTGTTGCCCCGCCTCCAGTCATATTAACTGTTCCGACGACTGTTAATTTTTGATTTGGAGAAAGTGTATTTATCCCAACATTTCCAGTTGTTTGCTGAATTACAAAACGCATTGTTCCAGAAGAATTTGATATTCTTAAATTATTGCCTGTATCTTTAAAGATAGCAAATTGCTGAACAGCATTATCTTGAAAACTTAAAGTTGAATATGCCTTTACAGTAGAGTTTCCTGCATCTATAGCTAACACTTGTTGATTATGAAGAGATTTAAACTTAGATATAGAGTATGCGTAAGCTTCTACATAAAATGGTAATGCACTTCCTGTTCCATTAATTGATACAATTCCTTTAATATCCAAGTCTGCATTTGGCGTTGATGTATTTATTCCAACTTTTCCACCAGTAGTTATTCTCATTCTTTCTGCATTTCCTGAATAAAAAGTAGGGTAATAATTGGCGTGAAGACTTCCTATTCTTATTTCTCCTGAAGTCCCATTAGCCATATACTCAGCTACTTCTGTTTCGCTTGAACCTCGTAATTTCAAACCCCAAAAAAGATTACCTCCAGTTGTATCTAAATAAATATAATTTGGAGTGCTTCCAAAGTCAACTTCAAGTGGGCTATCTGGACTTGCTGTGCCTATGCCAACATTTCCACTGCTGTCAATTATAAGTCCTGAGGTTGTTGGTCCTCCTCCTGTCATATTAACTGTTCCGACGACGGTTAAGTTTTGATTTGGAACAGTTGTGCCTATTCCTACCCGCCCATTATTTTTAATAATTACCAATGGATTTCTTCCTGCATCTAAAATCTGCATTCCTAATCCAGTTGCAGCTGAATCAAGATAATTAACTCTTAAATACATTGGAGCATTTGTTGGTGCTGAACCTGACCATCTTGAAGCCCACATTGATAGTTCGTGGCTTCCAACTGTTGTTAAACCTGCTGTTGCAGGAGTCATTCTCGGCATTGTTATATTTCCTGTAATGTTTGTGTTTCCTACTACATCTAAAGTTGAACCTGGAGTTGAAGTTCCTATCCCAACATTCCCTCCCAGCACATTCAATCCTCCGCTTGTAACATTTATTCCATTTGAAACATTTAAGTTTCCTCTTACATCTACTTTTGAAGTCGGTGCTTGTGTTCCTATTCCTACATTTCCCGTACCATTAATAAACAGAGCAGAAGTTGCGCCATTTGAGACATTCAATAAATAGCCAGTTCCGTTTATTGTAAGCATAGAATCTGGGGCTAAAGTGCCTATGCCGACATTCCCCCCATTCTTTAAAGTCATCACAGCATCAGTTACTAAAGCATTGCCTGAATCAGCAACACTATCAACTGCAAATATCATATCTCCTCTTGCATTTCCGCTTCCGTCTGCCTGAAAAAATATTGCTCCTTTTTGATATGCTGTTGGTGCAGTATTGCCTAAACCTAAACGAATAGTTGCTACATCTCCAGCAGTTTCCCGATTTGAATGTATCATCAATGTTGCACCCGTAGTATTATATATTTCTAATTGATAATAAGGAGTTGCTGTGCCTATGCCCACAAAAGTATTCATAGTATTATTATAAATTGTTGTTGCAGATGTTTGAAATGGAGATGATTTTTTATCTGCATAAGTTACATTATAAGTTGAATCATAGGTAGTATTATAAATTCCCCCTATTACTGTTAAAATATTTGCTGAAGTGTTAATTGTTGCATAAGTTGCATTATAGCTTCCTACTGCATAAGAAGCGTTGTAGCTTCCGTCTGACATATTATAAGCCCAAGTTGCATAAGTTGCGTTGTAACTTCCGTCTGTCATATTATAATAATAAATCGAATTTGTTGTCTGGTTGTAAAGCCATTTTCCAACACTTGCCCCATTTATGAAAGTGTCATTGACTAAAAATAGATTCATATATTTCTTGTCTGGACTTCCAATATTAAACATATTGTCAAAAGAAGGGATTACAGAACCATTTACATTAAGATTTGAAACTTCCAAAGAAGAAATATTATAAGCATAAATATTTCCTGCAAAAACTGTGTTTCCTGTAATTGTTACTCCCCCACTTGCCCAGCCACCATCAAATGTTTGAACTCCTGTAAATGCATTTCCTCCTGCTAATTTTGCATAACTCGCATTATAAATTCCCCCTATTACTGTTAAAATATTCGCTGAGGAGTTTATTGAAGCATAAGTTGCGTTGTAACTTCCGTCTGTCATGTTATAAGCCCAAAGGGCATATGTCGCATTGTAGCTTCCAACATCATATGAAGCATTGTAACTTCCGTCGGACATATTATAAAGCCACTGGCTAATCTCAACACCATTAATAAAAATCTCATCACCAACACTCAAATTAGTTGATATAGAAGCATTTCCACTAATCCCAAGTGTTGAATCAGGAGTTGCTGTGCCTATACCCCATCTTACCCCCGCAGTATCATTGTAAATTAAATTAGAGGCAACCTGAAAAGGCAGTGCTTTTAATGCATGATAAGTAGAATTAAAAATTCCGCCAATGACTGTTAAAATATTCACAGAATTATTTATTGCTATATAAGTTGCGTTATAGCTGCCTACTGCATAAGAAGCGTTGTAGCTTCCATCACTCATATTATATGCCCATTGAGAATATGTTGCGTTGTAGCTTCCATCTGACTGATTATACAGCCACTGACTTATTATAATATCAACATCTCCAGAAGAAATATTTCCAACAGAACTCTGGAATTTCTGCCTTGACAATCCTGAAAAAGTAAGTGCCTCATTATTAATTGTTATAGCCATGTAATAAAAATCACCGTAATTAAGAGCGAGAGGATTTGACGCATTGCTTCCAAGAGTTATATCATACTTTCCATCAGAAATATTCCAATAAAACTCTCTGCTGGAATTATACAGCAAATTTCCTGCTGTTGCAGCATCATAAATTTCAACAGTGATATTTCCTTCATCTACATTAACTCCGGAATTCTGGACATTTCCCTGAAGATTTATCAAATTTACAACTGCGGCAGAAGAAAAAATCATAGAAAAAACAAATGCAAATAATATAATTACAATTCCTAAAAAGCTATTACTTTTTACCATCTCTTTTTACAAGTTTAAGAGCAAAAAATACTATATAAAGATTATGTTAAAGGGGGTAATATAAAAGGGGAGAATATTGTGTGAATTTCGCCAGACTTCGTCAAGGCGAAATTCTTATTGATATTCTGCAAATCTGAAATCTATTATATGGTGCGCTTCGCGCACTTGTTTATTCTGCAAATCTCTAATCCGTTTATACATTGGTTATATTAGAAGTTTAATTTATATTAATAATGAAAGAAAAATGAAAATAAAAAGATAATAAATGTGGAAAAGGAATGGGGGTGTTTAAAGAATAAATGCATAGTAAGGGTATAAAATATACCCAAATATGGTATAAATAAAGAATCCCAATTCCAGCAAGTGGAGTATTCTTCAAGCCTCAGAAATTAGAAATTTATGAGTACCTTGAAAATCTATTCAGAAGATTTTCTAAGCCTCAAATTGAGAAAATCATAGCAACGGAGTATAACACTCAATTTGAGCAATTAAACCAAAGGGTTTATAAGGTATAAAATATACCTAAATATGGTATAAATTAAACCGAAAATCAAAACAACAATGACATCAATAGACGAACATAAAAAGAAAATACAAGAACACCTTTCAGAAATAAAGAATGCAATAGAAGAAGGAATCGAGAAAAAACCAATTACGATTGGTTTTAACTGCTCTGCCTGTGCAATCCAGTTGTTAGAATTATATCTGCATATAACAAACAAAATTTCGATTGGAAAAATAATAAAACATGACTGGTTTAAAAAACCGCATCCAGAGCAAAAGATTCCATCTTTAACTGAAAGAAAACTCCCTATTGATTTTCCAAGAAAACAAGAGATTTATGAATTAATCTATACGCTCGAAGAAGAAAGAAACATTCTGGTTTATGGCAAATCAGACGAAAAACAAATTAAAAAAGTTCTTGAGATATTTCTAAAAATTAAAAATATATTTATGGAGATGTTTGAATATGAAAAATTTAAATTATAAAGAACAAATTGCCTATGCATCAGCATTTATTTCATTTATCCTTCCGAAAATAGAACAAGTTAATGAAATTATACTATTTGGAAGCGCGGCGAGAGGAGAAAGTGCAAAAGACAGCGATATTGATTTGTTCTTTAATACAGAAAAAGAAAATGAGGAAAAAATAAAAAAAACTGCTGAAGCAGAATTAAAAAAGTTTTATAAATCAAAAATTGCAGAAATATGGAGTTTAAATGGAATATCAAACAACATAAGCATCAAAGTCGGAGATTTAAATAAATGGAAATTAAAGAGGAGCATTATCAGCGATGGAATTTATTTATACGGAAGATATAAAGAAATGCCTGAAAATCTCAATAATTTTGTTTTTTTCAATATCTCTCCAATAAAAAACATAACAAAAAGAAACAGGGTGCTTAGAAAAATATTTGGCAGAAAAGAAACAGGATTTTCTAAAGAAGGAATACTGCAGGCAATTAAAGGAAAAAAATTATCACCTTCATCGTTTGTTGTTTATAAAAAAGATATAAACACAATAATAAAACTGCTTGGAGAGGAGAAAGTTAATTACCAACTTTTTGAATTTTGGACAGATAATATAAACTTAGAATAATAAATCATCAAATTAAAGATAAATAATGGCTCGCCTGCGGGCTCACCTGTTTTTTCTTTTGCAAATCCTTAATCTATTTTGCATATTGGTTCTTTAGATTTTTTAAATTGATAATGAGAAAATAATAAAGCTTCAATGAACAGATAATAAATGTGAGAAAGAAATGGGGTGTTAGCAAAATAAATATTGTGCTCGCAATTGCACTCACATTATATATAACTTAATTTAGTTCATGCAATCGCTCGGCTCACCTGTTTTTTCTTTTGTTAATCTGTCATCCGCTGGTTCATTGGTTTTTTATGTATTTTAATTGATACCTTAAAAAGGTAAATTGGGAAAATTAAAAGATGATGAATAAGGAAAAGGAATGGGATGATTGCAAAAGAAACTATTCGCCTTTTTTCTCTTCATCTTCTTTAATCTTCTTAAATGTCTCAATCTCTTTTTCCCAGTAATCAAGCAAAGCATAATTAACTCCGCCTGATTGTTTGTAAGTTTCAATCTTCTCTTCGTGCTCTTTTATTCTTTTGTCAAAACTTTCTATGCTTTTTCTTATTTTCTTTTTAATGCCCATTTTTCCTGCTCTTTAATCTTTTTTTCAAGATACTGATAAAGCTTATTTGCTTCTTCGATTTTCAATTCTTTCAATTCTTTTTCCTTGTTTTTTACTCTGAGATATCCATAGTATGCTTTTGGTGAGCCAGAAATATTTTTTAACAAAGAGATAAATTCTTTATTGCTCCACATTTTATCTTTAATCAAACATTCAACAATATATGCCTCTCTAAACCTCAATGCTAAAGAATATGCCAGAGCATCAGAGCAATTAGATTGCCGGCATAAACCAATTGCCTCTTTAATTGTTTTTAATGCAGATTTTGTAGTATTTATGTGAAACCCTATATTTTTATAAGTTAATTCAGAATTTCTAATTTCCTTAATTAACATAGGATTAATAACAACTTCTGCCTCTCTCAGCATCGGAATAATCGGCAGGGCATTTTCTTCTATCTGTTTTTCAACTGCATTCCTTGAAACAAACATAATTTCATATTCTCCCTCACTTATTTTTTTATTAATATCCTCTGTAATCACGAGAACATCAATGTCACTTTTTTCTGTCTGCTCTTTTCTTGCATAGCTTCCAACAAGATAAATCCCAACAATTTTCGGCATAAACTCAGCCAATTTATTAATCACATTTTTCTTGATATTTTCAATGCCCTCTGGCAGGATAATTACAACTTCCTGCCCTTTATACTCTTTTGGGATATAAACTGCTGCCCCATTGCCTAATTCTACAACCTGTTTAATCAGCTTCATAGTATATACGCGTATATACAATATTTAAACTTTTCTGTCATTTTTTCTACTGGCAAAACACTCATTAACTGCATCCAGAACTCTTTTATCAGGAGAAAGAACCTCAACATTATCATTTTCTGAGCGCACGCCTCTGTAAATCTTCTGCAAAAATTCTCTTTTTGCTTTGTCTTTATAAAACTCCCAGTACCATTGAGGATGAGTTTTTTTCAGTATTCTCCAGAATAAAGAGGCTGCATTGGGATTGGGGTATTTTGTAAAAACAATGCTTCTGCATTGCGCTCCTGGAAAATCAACTCCACGATTGCACTTTGTTGTAAATAATACATCAAACTCGCCTTTTTTAAATCTGTCAACATCTTTTCCAAGAGAGTCATTTTTCTGTTTTTCTATAAGGGAATTTTTTGAAACAAGATTTTTAAGAGAATATCTGATTTTTTCATCTTCAGAAGGCAAATCATCAAAAGAATTAACATGGATGAGAGCGGGTTTTTTAGAAACAGAAATGCATTTATCGAGAGCAACAAGATAATCTTCTCTTGAAACATTGCCTGATTTGAAGTTTTCATATTTGCAGTCAATTTCGACGCCTGTGGCAACAGATTCAACACTTCCCTGATTTTTTATCTCTGCATCAATAACTATAAAATTCTCAATACCAAAAATATGCTTCAAAACTCTTTCAGAATGAACTGTTCCTGACATCATTACAATTGAATTGCTTTTGTCAAGCAGTTCTGAAAACATTTTGGCAAGATTTGTCGTCACAATTCCTACGGTGATTCCTCTTTCCTCTCTGCTAAAAGAAACATAGGCATCATCAATCAGCCCTTCAAATGATTTTGCAATTTCAAGAGTCCTATAAGCGTAACTCTCTTCATCAATTCCTTCAAGTATTTCCTGATTGTCAAGGATAAACTTGATTAATCTGCAAAAAGAAGTATCTGCCAGCTTGCTAATTTCCAAGTTATTAAATCCCTTGGATTCAATATCACTTAAAATTTTAGAGGTAATTGAAGAAAGCACCTCAACAAGAGAATTAACCCTGTCATCCTCACTGAAAAAATTATTTAATGAATTAAAAAGCCGCGTTAAATTAAGATGTTTTTCAGTTGAAAAGCTGTCAAGAAATTCATCACACTCGTCAATTATTTCAACTTCTGTCATTGGCTTTCTATTCATTGCTGTTTCAAGAAGATATTTCGCAGAATTAAAAACAATAACCTCTGCATCAATATAAGAATTAAACTGGTTGTAATAACTGCATCCTTGCTTTCTGTTAAAAATAGTAAAATCAATTCCTTTTAACCCCTTGTATTTTCTTTTTTTAGCTTCTATTTTTAAATCAAACTCAGATGGGAGAATAGGGCACCAGTATGGGCAGACACTTGCAACAGAAATTCTTCTTATATCTTTTAATTCGAGGTTATCGCTGACTTTTGGATTTTCTTTTAGATACTCCTTTAATTTAACGAAGTTCTTTTCTTTTATTTCTATCTTGCATGGAAGTTCATAATAATCTGCAGAATTTCCTCTTGAATACAAGCAGGGATGATTGTCTCTTCCAGTTATAACTTTTATTTTTAGTTTTTTGTGATTATTTTTCAGGACATATTTACTACCAGAATAATCTGCCTGATACTGCCTTTGAAGGGCTTTTCCAGGAACAACAATGCTTGCATTTCCGATTTTTTTAGCCACATTCAGGGCAATAGCTGATTTTCCTGTTCCGCATACTCCGCGCACAAAAATAACTTTTTTTCCATTTTTAATCTCACGAATAATTTCATTGGATATATCTTCCTGATTTTTTCCATTTGAAAATTTCAAAGGATTTAGCTTTTGATTGTTTGAATAAAGGTTGAATCCTGAAACATCCTCCCCAGAGTTGTATTCGTTTTCATCATCAAGATTATCTGCACTATCCCATATATCTAAAGCAGGGATTCTATTTTTCACAAACCTTTCTTCTATGTCAATATCCTTTTTAACAGAATCCGGAATTGAAATACTTCCGTCAGAATTAAAATTCAGCTGTGTCATTTGAACAAAATAAAAAGAGAAGTATATAAAGATTTAATTAATCCGCTCTACTCACCATAATTTGTGCGCTTCGCGCACTTGTTTATTCTGCAAATCCTTAACCCATTTAATGATTGGTTTTTTATATGATTTAATTGATATTATGGGATATTAATTAATGTTAAAAACAAAATAGCAAACCTTCAATGAAAATATAATAGATAATAGGAGGGGGGGATGTTAGAAAAATTAAAAGGGGCTTAATTTTAGTTCATCACTTGCATATCCGCTCGCCATCGGTATTTATACGGCGCAATATCTCCTGCTTTTTTCACATTCAAAATTTTTATTTTCTTTTTATATCTCTTTGCATCATCTTTAATAGAACTGATTATTTCCTCTGCATCATTCCCAAAACCATAATAATTTATTTCTGTGTGTTTTTTCGCAGCCATAAAAGTGTATTTTAAAAATGTGTCTTTAAGCTGAGGGCGCGGCATTACAATTCTGTCAAATTTAATTCTTTTTTTAGCAAGCATTGGAATTATTCTTTTTACATCTCCCTGAATAATGTGCACATTAGAAATCTTGTTTAGTTTTACATTTTCTTCTGCATATTTTGAACACTCTCTTCCTAACTCAACACTATACACTTCTTTTGCCTTTGATTTTTTTGCAATAACAACAGAAAAAGGCGCAACGCCTGCAAACATCACCAAAACTTTTTCATTTTTTTTAACTCTATCTGCAATTTCTTTTCTTTCATTGCTAAGGCGCGGAGAAAAATAGCATGTTTCAATATTAAATCTAAACCTGCATCCATTTTCAATATAATCTGCAATAAGTGTTTTTTCGCCTGTTAGATAATTTGTCTTAATTGTCCTTAATCTTCCTCTGACTTTGCCTGCTTTTTCAACAATCGTTTTTATACGAGGATTATTCTGCATCAATGATTTTGCATAATTAATCTTGCCTTTTTTAGGGATTTTTTCAGAAAATTTGATAATTGCAATGTTTCCAAGAACATCATATGAAAAAGATGCCATTATCTATATATAAAAAGGTTTATTAATAAATACTTCCATAAGCAGTTTATGGATAAATTAATTGAATCTCTTTCTCCAAACGAAAGAAAAATACTGCCTTTTTTACAGCAGGATTTTGATTCAGTTTCTGCAAAATCCGGGCTTGACAAAGTGTCTGTGCTAAGGGCATTGGAATTCCTGAATTCAAAAAAATTAATAATTCTTGATATTACTAAAAAAAAGATAGCGGATTTAGGGACAAACGGAGTTTATTACAAGAAAAAAGGACTGCCAGAAAGACGGCTTATTCAGATTATTGAAAAAGGAATAATCTCACTTGAAGACGCACAGAAACAAAGCGGGCTTTCAGACAATGAATTTAAAGCAGCCATAGGTGCTCTTAAAAACAAGGCAATAATTGAAATAAAATCAGGAAAGATTCACCTGACTGAAACAAAGGAAAAAATATCAAAAAAAATGCCTGAAGAGCAGTTCATTGAGTTGCTGCCAATTGATTTCACTAAAATGTCTGTAGAACAGAAATTTGCATTTGATAATCTAAAAAGCAGAAAAGAAATAATTGAAATAAATGAATCTCAGATAATAACTTATGAATTGACTGAAACAGGCAGAAAATTAGCAGGAGAAAACCTGTCTGAAATGAAAAATTATATTGAAGTTTTAAGTCCTGAAATGCTCAGAACAAATTCTTGGAAAGGAAAAAAATTCAGGCGGTATGACATTCTCTCGCCTGTTCCAAAAATATGCGGAGGCAAGAGGCATTTTGTAAATCAATCAATTGAATATGGAAGAAAAATCTGGACAGAGCTTGGATTTAAGGAAATGACAGGAAAGATTATACAACCATCTTTCTGGAATTTTGATGCTCTATTTACTGCACAGGATCATCCTGTAAGAGAGTTGCAGGATACATTTTATCTTGATAAAATTGGAATGCTCCCTGATAAAAAACTGGTTGGCTCTGTTAAAGAAGCGCATGAAAAAGGAGTTGGAGGAAGCACTGGATGGAAATACTTGTGGAATGAGGAAAATGCAAAGAGAATGGTTTTAAGAACGCACACGACTGTTCTTTCAGCGCTAACATTATCCTCGCTAAAAAAATCTGAAATGCCTGCAAAATTCTTTGCAATAGGAAAAAATTTCAGAAATGAAACAGTTGATTGGAGTCATGGATTTGAATTCAACCAGACAGAAGGGATTGTTGTTGATAAAAATTTAACATTCAGGCATCTTTTAGGATATCTTAAAGAATTCTTCAGCAAAATGGGATTTGAGAAAATAAGATTCAGGCCTGCTTATTTCCCATATACAGAGCCGAGTGTTGAAATTGACATATTCCATCCAGAAAAAAAATGCTGGTTAGAATTAGGGGGAGCAGGCATATTCCGCCCAGAAGTTACAATTCCTTTGCTTGGCGAGGAAATTCCTGTTCTCGCATGGGGGCCTGGATTTGACAGAATTTTAATGGATTATTATGAAATAAAAGATTTAAGAGAGATGTACAAAAATGACATTAATCAGCTGAGAAAAATGAAGGTGTGGATAAAATGAAAGGAATAACACTATTAGATGTTTTAGTTTATATATTGGTTTTTATATTAATGGGGATAGGGCTATACGCCCTATTTTTTGTGTAATGGCAAACAGGATATTTGATAGTATCTTATTTTGGATAGCAATTACTCTGACAATAATTGTAGCTCTATGGCTGCTTCATGGTTCGCCAACAGAAACAGGTTCAATAATCGCAGTAGCTTTATTCACTGCAACATCCGAGGTATTAATATGGAGATATATGTTTAATCTTGATAAAAATGTTTCAATAAGTTTTATAAAAATGAAAAACGAAATGAATACCAGTTTTATAAGAATAGAAAGCGAGATGGATAGAAGATTTTCAAGTGTTAATGATAAATTAAACAATATACAAAATTCATTGAATAAAAGGATAAAATGACAATCCTTACAATACCAAAAGCGCGGTTTGAAAAAGAAATAGGAAAGCTTGATGAGAAAATGCTTGACAGAATTGCAATGTTTGGCACTCCTGTTGAAGCGCTCACTGATTCAGAACTGCAGATAGAAATATTCCCGAACAGGCCTGATTTGCTATCATATCAGAATTATAAAATGGCAATTTCTGCATTTCTAGGAAAAAGCAAGGGCATAAAAAAAATAAAATTAAATCCTCTATCAAAAAATTACAGGGTAATTGTTGAAAAAGCAGTCTCAGATGTGCGCCCTTATACTGCGTGCGCAGTTATAAAGGGCATAAAATTCAATGATAAAAAAATAAAAGAAATAATAGATATTCAGGAAAAACTGCATTTAACCCTGGGAAGAAAAAGAAAAAAAGCAGCAATAGGCATATATCCCCTTGATAAAATTTCATTTCCAATAAAATTCACCGCAATGGCTCCTGAAGAAATAAAATTCCAGCCATTGGAATTTCCGTCAGAAATAAACGGAAAGCAGATATTATCAAAACATCCTGCTGGAAGAGAATATGGAGAGCTTCTAAAAGGGCTGGAAAAATATCCCGTATTCATTGATTCAAATAAAGAAATTTTAAGCATGCCTCCGATAATAAATTCCCATAAAACAGGAAAGATTGCAGAAGATACAAAGGACTTATTTATTGAATGCAGTGGATTTGAAATTGAAAATCTTAGCAAAATATTAAACATACTTGTCTGCACACTGCATTCAATGGGTGGAGAAATTTATCCGGTGGAAATCGCATATGCAAAAAATCCTATAAAAACGCCGGATTTAACACATCAAAAAATAAAAATATGTGCTGAAAAATCCAATTCTCTTCTTGGATTAAATCTAAAAGAGAAAGATATAACCACGCTTCTTGAAAAAATGGGGCATGAAATTTCTGGGAAAAATGTGCTTATTGCTCCCTGGAGAACAGATATAATGCACGAAGTGGATTTAATAGAAGATATTGCAATAGCTTACGGCTATGAAAATTTTATTCCCGAAATGCCAAAAATAGCCACAATTGGAGAGCAGGACAAAAAAGAGTCTATAAAATCAAAAATTGCAGGGCTGCTTGTAGGGCTTGGGCTTCTTGAAACTTCAAGTTATCACTTGACAACAAAAGAAGCACAGATAAAAAATATGGGGGAGAAAGATTTTATTAAAGTAATTGAATCCAAAACAGAGTATAATCTTTTAAGAAAAGATTTATCGCACTGCCTTTTAAGAATACTTTCTGAAAACAAAGATGTGGAATATCCACAAGAAATCTTTGAAATAGGAAGAGTATTCAAGAACGCGGGCGAATCAATAATTGAAAAAGATTCTCTTGCAATTGCGCTTGCGCCAGGAAATTTCACAAAAATGAAGCAGATATTTGAATATATTTCAAGAATGACAAATGTTCAGATTGTTTTAGAAAATCCTTCCCTTATTCCTGTACATTTAATTGAAGGAAGAACTGCAGAAATAAAGCTCGGAAAGCAGACAATCGGATTTATTGGAGAGGTTCATCCGAGGATACTTTCAAACTTCAAGATAAAAATGCCAGTTTCACTTCTTGAAATCGAGCTTGATGAACTTATGAAAATGATAGTTGAATGATTCTGCAAATCTGTCATCCATTTATACATTAGAAATTATATAATTTGATTGAATATTGAATAAAATTAATTAAATGAAAGAATAAAACTTCAATGAACCCGCCTAAAATAAGGAAAAAGAATGGATGTTAGAAAAATAAATAAGTCAGAGAAAAAAATTACCCGAAATAACTTTTTTCTTTTTTAATTGATGACTTTTTCCAGTTGATTTTTAAAGAATTAAAAATTTGCTCAAACTCTGGCTTCATCTCCTGCCACTGGCTGAAAGACTTTTTGATAAATTCTGCCTCATTTTTTTCGCCGTAATTAAGTTCGAGAGCGAATGAATCTATTTCAATTTCTCCTATTTCTCCGAATATTTTTGAAAGAATTTCTTTGTCTTCAGAAGAAATCCCCCTTGTCAAAAACATATGAAACATTGAGCCGTTGGAAGGATTTAGCAAAAGTTCTGCAAAATTCATCATAGATGCAAATTTCGCGATAATTAATTTCCTCATATCTCTGAGAATTGTAGTGCCGGAGAATTCTGCCTTGCTTATTTCAAAGTCCTCATCAAGCTCTTTAAATGACGGGAGAGAGTATTTTTTTGCCAGTTTTTCATACTCTTCACGTATTATTTCGAGTTCTTCAATAGGAGTTTTACAATCATCAGATGCCATTTAAATCACATAACGCTATAAAATCGCGCGTTTATAAACATATTGAAAAGCCTCTCCTCGGCCCTTGCTCGTTTTAGTTTCTCTTCCTTTTTGAGTTTAGTTTCGGTTCTCGCAAAAGCCTCTCCTCGGCCCTTGCTCGTTTTAGTTTCTCTTCCTTTTTGAGTTTAGTTTCGGTTCTCGCAAAAGCCTCGGGTGAGAATTGAACTCACGGCCTCCACATTTTTGAATATTTATTATACAATGTACCAATGTGGCGCTCTAACCTGCCGAGCTACCGAGGCATAAAAATAGATAAAAACAAAGATTATAAATATTCTGCAAATCCTTAATCCATTTACAAGTTGGACTGTAAATAAAAAACACCAATGGACAACCTTAAATAAGGAAAGGAATGAAATGTTAGAAAAATCAATATTAGTACGCACCGAAGGCATGCTTGTAATTTTGCAAACCTGCTAACCATTAATACATTGACTTTTTGGATTTTTTAATTAATAATGTTAAATTAAACAAAAAACTTCAATGAAAAGACATTGAATCTTGGAAAGTTATGAGATATTAGAAAAATAAATTATCGTTTTAAGAATTATTCAAAGATTTGCTGGAGCTGTCAGGAACCCACCTTAACTTAATTACTTCGCCACTTATCCTTGCAGTGTTGCTTCCGACTTTTTTAAACCAGTCAAAATAAAGCGAGATAAATTTATTGACATTGTCCTTGCTATTCATAGAAAGATTATTATTCGAAATAATAAAAAATGCATTCAGAAGGACGAGGATTACGAGAATTGTGTAGAATTTCATTTTATAACTTATCAAGAAGCCCCTGTTCAGTGTTATTCGAACTGCTCCAATCGAGTTTAATCGCATGAGATGTAAGGACTTTTAGATTGCCAAAACCATGAACAAGCCATGAAAGATAAAGCTTAATTGCTGTCTTCATTCCATCAACACTGCTAAAATTAATTCCTTTTCCAGAAGTGCTGATAACAAATCCAATATAAAACAAGAGGATAAAAATAAGAAGGATTATCCAAGTAAATTTATGCCTTAAATATCGCAGTTTTACAAAAATAAATACAATTGCACAAATTGCTAGTATTACTAAAATATGGAACCAAGATAGCATTTTTCACCTCTTTTATTACAAGTTACTAAGATTTAAAAATGTTTATATGCTCCTAAAAGTGACAAAGCCCTGTAGTCTAGCGGTCAAGGATCCGGCCCTCTGGTCGAGCGAGTTCACGAGACTCATCCTCACTTAATACGAGTGAGCTCAGGAGAGAGGCTGGGACCCAGGTTCGAATCCTGGCAGGGCTATTATCAATTGAACAAAGTGAAATTGATTATTCTGATAGGAATTGTGGTTGCTGGAGTGTGAGAACCCGCTGGAGGTTTCATTCGAATCCTGGCAGGGCTATTAGTCTCGAACCTGGAAGGTTTGAATCACTTCAATTTGATAAAGTCAGAGAATTGAAGTTACCAAAAACTTCAAAAAGTTTTTGAGTACTGGCAGGGCTATTTTTATAAACTTCTCTTAGCATAAAATAATATGTTATCTGAAATATTCACAGCCATAACGAACTTCTTTATTTCTGCTATTGGAACTGCAGATTATTTTGGAATATTTGTTCTAATGGTAATTGAAAGCTCATTCATTCCTTTTCCAAGCGAAGTTGTGCTTATTCCTGCAGGGGTTCTAATATATCAAGGAGAAATGTCTATGGTTTTAGTAATGACTGCTGCAATACTCGGCAGTTTATTAGGTGCATTTATAAATTATTTTTTAGCGCGCTTATTAGGAAGAAGAATTATAAATTCTCTTGTAACAAAATACGGCAGGTTTATTTTTTTAAATGAAAGAACGCTGGAAAATTCAGAAAAGTATTTCAAAAATCACGGGGAAATCACAACATTTATAGGAAGATTAATTCCATTGATAAGGCAGTTAATCTCAATACCTGCGGGTTTTGGAAAGATGAACATTGCAAGATTTACTTTTTACACTGCGCTCGGCGCAGGAATATGGGCAGGAATATTAATTTATCTCGGCTATTTATTCGGAAGCAATATGGAAATAATAAAACAAAATCTGAATATTATCACGCTTGCTGTAATGATTATATGTGTAATAATTGCAATAATTTATGTGCAGGTTAAAAGAAGAAAGCAAAAGATACTACTTACTTAGAGATATAAAAATACTTTTGGTTTGCTCTACTCACAATCTAATCCTCTCAAATCCTAGACCATTCGCATATTGGTTATTTATTTGTTTTAACTTATCTTAAAATAAAAGTCCCAATGAATAAACCTAAAATTGTGGGAAAGTTATGGGCTGTTAGAGAAATTAGCAGGATTCAATTTTCAAAAATTACCTATCTTAATATGTCAATAATAATCAGGCAAGACAAGATTTTTATACCTGCTAAAACACCTTAAATAAGCTAATGAGCTCCTGTGGTGTAGAGGCCAAGCATTAAGCCCTCTCGAGCAGCGGTCTTACCTTGTTGAAAGAAAAGGCCACGATTCTCAAATCAGCTGCCCTCTGTCAAAGAGAGATTCCGCAGAGAAAAGAATTTTCTGCTCTCAATGGAATCTTAGGAGAACGGCTTAGACCCGGGTTCGAATCCCGGCGGGAGCATAAATTATTAAAAGGCAAACAGAAAAGTTTATAAAAAGTAGATAACTACCATTAATAACATGATCGCTAGTGATCCTTCGGGGTCGCTAGTCTTTTTAAAATGGAAGATTGTATAATCTTTATTGATGGGGCATATTTATCCCTTATTTCTAAGTTCATTGGTAAAGGAAAACCACTCAAAATTAATATTAATAAATTTGTTAGAAATTTAACTGAAAAAGAGAAACTAGATTGCAAGGAGATATTATACTATAACTGCCCTCCTTTTCAAGGCGAACCTCCAACTGAAGAACAAGAAAAAAGAAAGGCAGGTTATGATAAATTTATCATCAAGTTAATCAAAACAGGAATTAAAGTTAGAGAAGGAAGATGCCAGATGATAGATAAAAGATATACCCAAAAAGGAGTTGATGTTCTTTTAAGTATAGACTTAATTAAAAGGGCAATTAAAAGCAATGTTAAAAATTTTATTATGGTTGCATGTGATACTGATTTTGTTCCTGCAATAAAAGAAATAAGAAAAGAGGAGGGGATTAATGTAATTCTGTATTATTTTAAAGATGAAGATTCTAAATTTTCTATGTCGGACCATATTTTGGGTGTTTGTGATAAAAAAGTCAGATTAAAAAAAGAAGATTTTGAAAAATCAAGATTTTAATGCTGCTAAAAATTCTTTCAGCCGGCGGGAGCATTTCATTCATTAACAAACACAAAAAATAAAAACGAAAACTATCACCGCCTCGCGAAAGTTTTATAAACTTCCTCTTATTAAACTTATTGATGTATGGTCTTCGGGCAATGCAACGCCATCACAAGCTTTCATAAGGAAGATGAGAAAATGAAAAATCCGAAAATTATATCGTTGAGAAATAATAACGGGATACTACAGATATATGCTCTGTATGGTCTTCGGGCAATGCAGAGCCATCATACTCTTAATCAATAATTTTGGATAGAAGTTTGTTAAGATGAATCGAATTATCACAAGCCTCTCTTAAATTAAAGGATGAACTTGAACTAAAATATGCGTTCTCAATCTTCTTTTTTAAGCATTTCCTCTTTCTTTTTCTTGGTGTTTTCTAAACCAGAAATTTCCTTTCCATAATATCCTTCTAATTCGAGGTTTCCTTTTTCTTTTGCTCTTGCCTGTTTTTCAAGATGAATTTTAATTTGTTTATCAATGGAAACTATCCCTCTTTCCAGCCTCTTTTTTCTATTTACCATACTTCTTAACCTCTTTTTCAAGAAATTTAAGTATTTCTTCTGCATTATTTACGCTAATTCTTATCTTTATCCGCTTATTATCTTTGAATAATTGATAAACTTCATATATTTCTTCTATCTTTTCATTTTTAATATCAATATTTTTCATAATCCAAGTTTTAAACAATTTATTTGAATATGCCTTTTTATTTAATATGCCTTCAATTAAATAAATGCCTTTTAACCTCAAAATTATAGAATAAATTACAGAACTTGATGCAAATTCTCTTTTTTCACTTTTATTATTCTTTCCTAATTTATCAAGTAAAAGTATTTTTTTATTTATACTGATTATTCTACTGCTTTCTTTTATAAAATTTTTAAAGGAATTTCTATTAATTTTTGAAGATAAAAGTTCCTTAAGCAAAAGGTTATTTAATAGTGGTTTTGCCTCAATTAATCTTGGATAAATTAATATTGGATTATTTTTTATAGATTTTTTCACTGATTCTATTGGATAAACTGAAATATTATATCTTCCAGAAGTTATCTCTTTTTTTATATTCTCTGATATTGCAATTATATCTATATCGGAATTTTCTGTCTGCTCTCCTCTTGCATAGCTCCCAACAAGATAAATTCCAATAATATTTTCAAAATAAGGCTCAAGAATATTGATAACCTCTTTTTTTATCTCTAAACTTCTGTCTATTAAAATTACATTTACTTCTTTTCCCATCCATTCTTTAGGTAAAAGTAATCCTGCACTATTTCCCCATTGCCTTACATAAGCTATTTTATTTTCCATTTGGATAATTAACACTATAATCTTTAGATATTATATGTTTAAACATAGTTTAAACATTATTTAAATCTTTCTCTTATCGTTCGATACTCTTATAAATTGTCTTTTCTTTTGTTTTAGAGCAATATTAAGAAACAAAAAGGGAGAAAATGGAAAAAACTGCGAAAATAATCAAGGAAATAAAAGAAGAAAAGAAAGAGCTTGTACAGGAGAAAAAAGAGATTATTAATGAAAACAAAATGCTAAAGCACAAACTCGCAGAAAAGGCGCTGTCTTCTGCGAAAAAATTCAAAAAAGAGTTTAACATTGCAATAAAAACCGCATTTCTCGCAGCATTTGGATTTTTAATTGCGCTCGCATGGAAAGATTTGATAACTGAATATGTAAACACCATCTCCCAAAGCGCGCCTGTTCAAGGAAAATTCATAAGCGCACTTGTTGTTACACTTATCTGTGTTATTGGAATTGTTATTATCAGTACAATTGTAGGTGAAGAATAATTAAATTTTTATCTTTTTAATGCAATATTGGTTCGCTTTTCTCGCGATTGCACTCATTGTATAACCTTCTTTAGCTCGTGCAATCGCTCGGCTCACCTATTTCTATTTTTGCAATCTGCTAATTCGTCTGTACATTGGCTCATTAGGGTTTTTTATTGATAATATAAAAATAATAAACTTCAATGAAAAGATGTAAAATAAGGAAAAGTTATGGGATGTTAGAGAAATTAACAGGATTCACTTTTTAAAAATCTCATATCTGAACATATTAATAGTATCTATTTTTTTATCTTCATAGAAATCAAAAACATTGCAAGCATAAAAATCCCGAACAGAATAAACATAAATTTAAACGGCAGAAATGTCAGCAGAACAGCAGAGGAGATAGTTGCTAAAAAATAATTGGCATCAAAACGAGTGCTGAATATTCCATAAAATCTCTGCTCTTCTTCCTTGTTGCATACTGCAAAAAAATAGGCCTCTGTTGTCGGTTCGAGCATTGCCATACCAATGCTCGCTAAAACAAGAATTAAAAGCACAAAATAAACATTGCTTATAAAAAAGCATATAAAAGACATAAGCGAGACAAAAAGAAATCCTACCATAAACATCTTTCTAAAGCCGGTCTTTCTAATAGCTGTGCTGAATTTGTACTCAAGCAGAATCAGAGGTATTGGAATTGCAAAAAGAAAATAAGCAACCCATATTCCAGCAAGATTATTTTGGATAATATAAATAGGGATAAAAGTGTATATAAAAGCCCACCATAAAGTAACTCCTCCGCCAACAAAATAAATAATTGTTCTTTCAAAATTTTTAAAATAGTCTGCAATGTTTTTAGCCGAATTTTTATGGATTGTTCTGCTTATTGTGCTGTCCTGAATATTAAAAAACTTGAAAAGAAAAAAAGAAACAAACATAAATACCGACGCAAGAACAAAAACATTTCTTATTCCAAAGTTCTCTGAAATAAATCCAGCAATTAAAGGGCCTAAAACCCAGGCAATATTTGAAAAAGTATATACTAATCCTTCGCTCTGTGAAATCTGTGATTTTTTGGATTTATCTCTTACAATAATCCCGAAACTAAGCAGTCTTAAAACTCCAAAAATCGTTGAAAAAAAGGCAATTATGACAAAAATGTAAAAATTTGAGTTTATCGCAAAAAGAATATAAGAAATTCCAAAAAGAATCAAGGACATCAAAAACAAGCGGGCTTTATTTGACTTTTCAACAACAGGCACAAACAAGAATGTTGAAAGAAGAGAGACAATTGTTAAAAAAGCAGTTAATAAACCAACTATCGCTGCGCTATTCACAAAGCTGTAAATATAAACAGACCATATTGTCTTGACATATGCCGTTGAAAGAGAAACAAGAAAGCCGATTACTGCTATAAAAGTTATGCTTCCGAACACATGACGATTTTCATACTGCCCTTTTGCCAAAAAACCCATTTAAACCTCTATCGTATATTCAAAAATTTTATCATAAGGAATATTCCATTCAACTGTTTTTTTAACAGATGCCTTTTCCATTATCTTTCTGAAAAGCCGTATTGAGTTCCCATGCGCAGAAATTGCAACATTAACTTTTTCTTTTTTTATAAAAGTGACTAGAGATTTAATAAATAGTTTCACCCTTTTTTCAACTTTTGCAAAACTCTCACCTTTTGGCGGAGATGAATTAAATCCCCTGTGCCATAAATCAAATCTTTCTTCTCCATATTTTTTTATGATTATGTCATGTTTTAATCCTTCTAAAGTGCCATATCCTCTTTCTATCATTTGGTTGGCAGTTATAATTTCTCTGCATTCTGGATGAAATTTAAGGACTTCTTTCAAAGTATCTTTGCTCCTTGATAATTCTGTCTGAAAAGCAACATCAATTTTCTTGTTTTTTAATTTGTGCGCAACAATGCGCGCCTGCCTAATCCCAAGAGGAGTAAGTCTGCTCTCTTTCCAGCCAGTAAAAATTTTGTCCCGGTTATAGAAAGTCTGCCCATGCCTGAATAAATAAATATGAAGTTTCATTGCGCCCCCTTTTAGTTTGTTAAACATAATAAAACTGGCTTGTTTATAAATGCAACGAGGACTGCAAAGCTTTTTAACCATAATTTTATACTTAAACTAATGGAAAATAATAACAATAAAACAGAATCAATCGCAAGAAAAAATGTGCTTAGAATGAGCAGTGAAGCGCATGGAAAAAAAGTGCAGGGGTATGATTTCAATAAGGGAGTTGATTTTAAGAGGATACTTGAAAGCTATGCAACAACTGGCTATCAAGCAACGCATTTTGCAAGAGCAACAGAAATAATAAATTTAATGATTAAAGAAAAGGCATTTATCTTTTTAGGATATACCTCAAATATGATAAGCTCTGGATTAAGAGAGACAATAAGATATTTAGTTGAGCATAAAAAAGTAAATGTCTGTGTGACAACTGCAGGAGGCATTGAAGAAGATATAATAAAATGCCTTGGTGATTTTATTCTTGGCAATTTCAGGGCATCAGGTGCAGAATTAAGGAAAAAAGGCATAAACAGGATAGGAAACATTTATGTTCCAAATTCAAGATATGTTAAATTTGAAAAGTTTATCCATCCAATTCTCGAGGAGTTTTATCAAAAACAAAAAGCAACAGGGCATATTACGACAGCGAGCGAGTTAATATGGAAGCTTGGAGAAAAAATAAACAATAAGGATAGCGTATGCTATTGGGCATGGAAAAATAAGATAAAAATATACTGCCCTGCACCTCTTGATGGAAGCTTAGGAGATATGGTTTATTTTTTCAAATACAAACACCCTGATTTTGCAATAGACATTGCAGAAGATACAAAAGAACTTAATGATACAACAATAGGCATTAAAAAATCAGGAGTGATAATACTCGGCTCAGGAACTGCAAAACACGCAATACTTAATGCAAATATGTTCCGTAATGGAGCCGACTATGCAGTTTATATAAACAATGCACAGGAATTTGACGGAAGCGACGCAGGAGCTCTGCCAGAAGAAGCAGTTTCATGGGGCAAGTTACTTCCAGAATCAGAAAGAATAAAAGTTTATGGAGATGCTACAATAATCTTTCCTCTAATAGTCGCGCAAACATTTGCATCATCACAAATATGACAAACAATTAAAATGGGAAAAATACTAAAAATAATTGCAGTAATTTTTTTATTATTTGTAATTTTAACAGCAATAACCGGGATTATAATATATAAGTTTGTACCATTAAAAACAATTTCTGTATGCATTCTTGACAGCAATGTAAGTGCTCTTCCTATACAATGTGAAACAGATGCGACATGCAAGACAATTGTAAAAAATGCATTTTTTCAGAATATGAGCGAAATGCCTGGAAATTTAAAAGAAAAAATAAATCCTATAATCGAAGAACTTGCTTTCTGCAGTCAAAACTTTTGCAGAATAAAAGATGTAGGAATTGTAGGAGAGAGTTTTGAAGGAATTAAACAAATTGATTCCTGCACAGGAAAAGAGATAAAGATAAAGTTGTATGGAAGAGAGTTGATTGATTTGATGAAGCTGAAATGAAAAAAATTATTCTCAAATTCTAAATTTCCTTATCTCCTATTAATTTATCTATTTTAAAAAAGGACAAACCTAAAATGTGGGAAAGTTGTGGTGTGATTGCAGAATAAACCCATAGAGCGCTCGCTTCGCCTCGCCTCATTTAAGATGGCGCGCCTTCGGCGCGCCTGTTTTTTTCTACAAATCCTAAATCCATTAAGTTATTGGTTCTTTATTATTTATGATATTAAGGGGTATTAAACATAAAAAATGAAAATATGCTGAATGTGGGAAAATTATTGGATGTTAGAAAAATTAATATTGTGCTCGCTGATGATATGAAGATTTCTAGAAAGATAGATTAAAGCCTTCGGCTTTAATAGGTATGAAAAATTGGCGCCTTCGGACAGCCAATTTTTCCAATATAAAACTGAAAGGAGGTAAAACAAAATGAACTTTATTGGAATGGATATACACAAGCAGTTTACAGTAGCTGTTGTCAAAGATGAGCAGGGAAATGAATTAGCAAAAGATAAATTTGAAAACAGCAAAGAAAGATTTGCTGATTTCCTTAAACAGTTTCCGACGGAAAATACAAAGATAGTAATGGAAAGCACTTGTGTTTGGGAATATATATTTGAGATATTAGAAGAAATGAAGTATGATGTCAAGCTTTCAAATCCTAGCAGAACAAAAGCAATTGCTTGGGCAAGAATTAAAACAGATAATGTTGATGCATCAACATTAGCAGATTTGCTAAGAGCAAATCTGGTTGCAGAAAGCTATATTCCTCCGAAGCATATAAGGCAGTTAAGAGAAATTGTAAGAGAAAGAAGAACTTTTGTAAAACAAACAACGCAAATAAAAAATAGAATTCATGCATTGCTTATTAAAAGAGGAATAAAGTTGCCGACAGCAACTTTAAGCAAGAAAGCTTTAAAGTTAATCAGCAATAGTGTTGATGAAAATGACATACTTGAACATTACATAAATCTGCTTTGGTATCATAAACAAGAACTGAATTTTATCGAAGATAAAATTAGAAAAATTTCTGAAGAAAATCCTGAAGCTAAATTATTAATCACAATTCCAGGAATTGCTGAAATAAGGGGGATGGATATTATTGCAGAAATCGGCGATATAAACAGATTTCCAACTGCAGATAAACTCTGCAGTTATGCGGGATTAGTACCAAGCATAAAACAATCTGGAAATTCTTTAAGATTTGGCAGATTAATACAGCAATCAAGCAAAGTTTTGAAATATAATTTAATTGAAGCAAGTTGGAATATTGTAAGAACAAAAGAAGATAATCCATTAAAAAGATTTTACATTAAGTTATCAAAGAAAAAAGGAAAACAAAAAGCAATTTGCGCAACTGCAAGGAAATTATGTTGTGTTATTCATTCAATGCTTAGAAAAAATCAGAAGTTTATGATCCTATGACAATAGGAAAGGGTGACTCTGGCGAACGAAGTAGATCTCGAATCTGACTCGCTGATTAGAGCACCCTCTCAAAAATAAAAACATCACCACGACTTGTCATAGTGTAGCTTTTGACTACGAATAGGTGCATGTCGTATGTTTTTATCAAGTATATAAAAGTTTAAATATAATAAAAACTCTATGGTATAAGAAATCTTCATAGGTTCGCTCGCCTTGATTAGTGCGCTTCGCACCTATTTACTATTTTGCAAATCTGCTATCTGTTGGTTCGTTGGTTCATTGATTTTTTGGATTTTTAATTTAATATTGGTTGTTTAATTGCTCTAATTTATATTATAATAAAATGTAAAGAGGTAAAAATAAAAATGGAAATGAAAAGATGTTAAATAAGGAAAAGTTATGGGATGCTAGCAAAACGAATAATTCTGCAAATATCTTATTCAATTTAAAAGAAAAAATAAAGAAAGAGTAAAAATTAAAAAAGTCCAAAACTGGTTATTTCTTTTTAAAGAAAAAATAAGTTCCAACCACACCAGCAAGTAATAATACTACACTGATAACAGAAGAATAATTTGAAATTCCAGGACTCATAAGCACTGAGCTTCCAGCCATATTTTCATAAAGCCCTGCAAGCCCTATTCCTCCTGCTACAATTGCAACAAGTACGGCAGTTTTTGATCCAATGTCTGTCTGTCCCTTTTTATTGTCCATTTTTACCTCCTTTCACTCAGATTTAAAATTTAAAGCTATTATTTTAATATTATTCTTAAGATTATATAATTTATAAATGCTTTGCCTACGACAGTATGTCCGCAGACATACTGGAGGAAACAATAAACTTATAAAATATGGATTTTAAGAAATAACATAATAAACTGATAAAATTAAAATGGCAGAAAATATTATTGAACTAAATGAAAAGAATTTCCAAAAAGAGGTAATTGAAAAATCCCATAAAATGCCTGTGATTGTTGATTTTTGGGCGAACTGGTGCGGGCCGTGCAGAATGCTCGGGCCTGTTCTGGAAAAAGTTGCGCATGAATATAAAGGAAAAATAATACTTGCAAAACTTTCCACTGAAGAAAATCCTAAAAAAGCGCAGGAGTATGACATAATGAGCATTCCTGCTGTAAAAATGTTCCGCGATGGAAAGGTAATTGACGAGTTCATAGGATTAATTCCAGAAAGCGCAATAAGAACCTGGATTGATAGGAATTTGTAAATGAGAGCTGATTTTTAATTATGGTAACTTTTAGATAAGTTTTTAAGTTTCTTTTAATTTAAAAATCAATGAATATTAAACAAGTAAAAACAGCAATTAAAATAGGGGATTTTGTATTAAAACAAAATCACAGAAATAAAATAGATATAAAATATCTGCCAAATATTAGTAATAAAGTTTTAACTGATGAAACTCCGAGGGTATACCTTTTAATTGTTGATGGAATAATTAAAAAGATTGGGGGTTCTTCTGGAAAGGGAGGAATTAAGGCAACTATGAGTTTTTATGTAACTTCTATGACCGGAAGTCCAGGTGTTCCACGATTTATTATTCATTTATTAGTCGCAGAAGCATTACAGAGAGGTTCAAAGGTTGAACTTTTTATGATAACTTCTCCAAAGGTCCTTGCAACTATTAACGGTTTATTTGGTTCTAAAAAAGTGCAAATAGCAAGTTTTAAAGAAATGGAAGATTATTGCAAATCAGATTATTATTCAATAGAAAATAGATATCCTGACTGGAATTTTCAAGAAAATAATGAGCCTTATCCAGAAAGATTGGCTAAACTACATAATCTTTACCATCAAAACCGACTTAATAAGAAGAGGGGTTTCTTTAATTTCTTGGCGGGCAGAAAATAACTATTTCATGTGAACCTTTAATATTGGTTTCTGTTCCATTTTCTACCCTATTTTTTCCTATTCTAGTTTCTCCTTGGCCCATTGTATACTGCCAAGTTGGAAAAAATTGTTTAAATTCCTTATAGTATTCTCGTATTGTTGGACAGTTATTGTAAGAGAGAATAAACCCCCCCTTATGTTTCTTTAGCATATCTCTTAAAATTTCATGAGGGAAGCCATTATGATGAACTGGTATATTTCTCATTGGATAAATTCCTTTAAACATTTTGCTATCTTTTCCGATATAATATGGCGGGTCTAAATACATAAAATCATTGGAATATTTTTTTAGAGTGTTTCTAAAATCTGCACATTCTACTTTGAGGTTTTTTGGATCAAAATCCCTTATTTTCTCTATAATTGCTTTGTATCTTTTTTCATTTAAGTAAATGTCGGAACTCCAACCCATAAATCCAGGACCATAAGAAAGATTAAAATTATAGACAAAATAAACTGCAAGGGTTAATGGGTCTAAAACTATTTTCTTTTTCCAAACATCATTTAAAATTAATCTTATTCTTTCAAACTCTTCTTTTGTTGGTTTTAATTTTTTTAATTCATTATAAAGAAGTTTTGGATTTTCTATTTGATATTTCCAATAGTTGCATAAAATATCAAAAATTTCATAACCTTTTACTTCTAAACCCAAATGCTTGCTCATTGCTATTTCAATAGAGCCGCCGCCAAAAAATGGGGAGATAACCCTTTTTATATTATTTGGTATTAATTCAATAATGTGGCCTACAGCTAAACTTTTACCACCCGCATAACGAATCGGAGAAATAGAAACTCTTTTATATTTATTCATGCTTTTGGGATATGTTTTGCTGATTATTGCTTTTAAAAATGCTTCTTTTTTTTCTTTTAGCCCAATATTTTTATTTGATAAATCTATTTGTTTTTCCATCTCTTTTTTACATCCCCGCCTTATCAATAAGTGCTCTTCTTATTTTTAAATACTTTTATTTGCTAAATTTATTAGGCATGAATATTTAGCACCAAAACTATATAAATCTTTCGGTACCCGAAAGAACGAAAAAGATGCTTTTAATTATATATCCATTTACAATTATTTTTTACTTATAATAATCTTTTTTCCATCAAGTTTAATTTCCAATGTTTTCCCTTCAAATTTACTTTCTTCAACAATCCTTATAGGCAAATTAATTCTATATTTGTAATAGATAGTATCCCCAATTTTCTTATCAATTACTTTCATAATTTTCATAAATGAATTAGGAACCCGAAATTTTTAAACTATTCTGTTTTCAGATGCTATAGAAAAAAGGAAAAACAAGAAGCTTTATAAACCAAATTTTTGTAAGAGGAATATGAAACGCTCAAGCAGACGGTGGAAAAAGAAGCGCCAAATGAGATGGAAGTGGCAGAGGAAAAAGCTCAGAAAAGCCAAGCATCTTAGAAAAGTCCGAAGAGAAAGGTCGAAGTAAATTCTTTTATAAACTAACACTCTACCATAGCAATCTTTTTATACAAATCAAGGTTGTTTTAGTTATGGGTGAAGTTTATGGGTGATATTAATACTGAAATTTGGACAGAAAAATACCGTCCGACCAAGTTTGAGGAAATGGTTGGGCAGGAGGATATTGTAAAGAGGGTTAAATCACTTGCAAATTCAATGAACATTCCGCATCTCTTATTTGCAGGCCCTGCAGGAGTCGGCAAATCAACTCTTGCATTAATTGTTGTAAGAGAGCTATTCGGCACTTCATGGAAAGAAAATTATCTTGAATTAAATGCTTCTGATGAAAGAGGAATTGATGTAATAAGGCAAAAAGTAAAGGACTTTGCAAGAACAAAGGCAATTTCAAAAATACCTTTTAAAGTAATATTTCTTGATGAAGCAGATGCTCTAACAAATGAAGCACAAAATGCTTTAAGAAGGACAATGGAAAATTATACCTCAAACTGCCGTTTCATAATGTCCTGCAATTACAGCAGCAAGATTATAGATCCAATACAATCAAGATGCGCAGTTTTTAGATTTCGGCTTCTTGAAAAAAAAGACATAGAAAAAATTGTTAAAAGAATTATAGAAAATGAAAAACTGCAGATAGATGGAAAAGCGATAGAAGCACTTTTTGAAGCAAGCGAAGGCGACTGCAGACGAGTAATAAATCTGCTTCAAACAACAAGTTCAATAAGCAACATCCTCACTCCTGAACTAATAAATATTATTGTGCCAAGTGCAAAACCTTCTGATATAAAAGTTATCCTTGAATATGCTCTTTCAGGCGATTTTATAAATTCCAAGGAAAAACTTCTTGAAATAATGCTAAGGGAAAGCATTTCAGGAGCAGATGTCATCAAGGCAATACAAAAAGAAATATGGAATCTTTCAATAGAGCCAGAGCTTAAAGTAAAGCTGACAGAAAGAACTGGTGAGATTGAATTCAGAATAACAGAAGGCGCAGACGAATTTATACAATTAGAAGCTCTTCTCGCGAGTTTTGTAATGGCCGGAAGAGGGAAATAATAAGGGGGATGAAATGAATGAGAGAAAAAATGATTTTCAAAATTGGAGCGAAAAGCACAGAGTTAAAAATTTTTCTGATATTAAAGGGCAGAATGAAATACTCGAACAGATAAAAAAGTTTTTTTCCAATTTCGGGCAGAATGAAAAAAAGGCGCTTTTTCTGCACGGGCCAACAGGCATTGGAAAAACATCAATAGCACATGTTATTGCAAATGAGCTTAATATTGAGATATTTGAGCTTAATGCTTCTGATTTCAGGAATAAAGAGCAGCTTGAGCAGAAGTTAAAACCAGCATTAGAGCAGAAAAGCTTGTTTAAAAAAAGCAAAGTTATCTTAGTTGATGAAATAGACGGGCTTTCTACAGCAGATAGGGGCGGACTTCAGGAGCTTACAGAACTTGTGCAGACAACCCAGTTCCCGATGATAATAACTGCAAACGACGGATGGAACAGAAAATTCAACGAGCTAAAGAAAAAAACAATTTCTCTTTCTCTTAAAGAAATTGATTACAAAGACATCTCTAAAATTCTGCAGGGAATATCCCAAAAAGAATCCTTAAACATAAATGAACAGATACTTGTATCTCTTGCAGTGCGTTCAAAAGGGGACGTAAGAGCTGCAATAAATGATTTGCAGACAGTCGCCTCTTCTCAAGAAAACATAGAGGATTATATGAATATTGATGATAGAAATAAAGAGCAGGATATTTTCAATGCTCTGAAGCTTGTTTTTAAAAATAGGATAAACAATGATGCAATTCGGATTTATGATTCAGTTGACATGCCATTAGACGAAATTTTTCTATGGATAGAAGAAAATATCCCATATGAATATAAAGAAGAAGAGTTATTCAAGGCATACGAGGCGTTAAGCATAGCAGATTTGTTCAGAGGAAGAATAAGAAACCAAAGGCACTGGAGATTTTTAATTTACCAGAACATTCTTTTGAGCGCGGGAATTTCTTTTTCAAAAAAACAGCCAAAAACAGGATTTACAAAATACCAAAGACCTTCAAGGATATTAAAAATATGGATGAACAATCAGAGAGACCAGCATAAAAAAACAATAATCTCAAAATATGCAAACTTCACACACTGCTCAAAGAAAAAAGCTGCAAAAGAATTTTATCTTGTAAGAACAATGCTGAAAAATCCTGTATTGCAGAAAAATTTAAGATTAAGCGAGCAGGAAGTTGAGTATGTTGAAGGGCTGAGGTGAAAACTGATTTTATTAATTTCAAGGCAACGAGGAATCAAGTGACAAAAAATCTTCCAGAGGTGATTGGCCTACTAATTGTTCATATCCTCGTCTATTTATTCCCAATTGTGCTTCCATAATTTCTTGTTCTTTATCAAGTCTTCGACGTTCTCGTTCAGGAGCATCAAAATCTGCTGTTGCAATTAACCTTTCAGTGGGTTCTTCCTGTCCCGCAGTTTCTTCTGTTGCACTTTCAAGAAGTTTAAACTTCCCTGAATTTAAACCACGAACACAATGAATCGGAACAGTTAAAAGAAATTTTACAATTCCTGAATGGATGAAAAGAAGTTCTTCTGCTGTCAGGGGTGATTGAACATAACTATATCCTGGTTTTGCCAAAAGATGATTAGGCAATTCAATTCTCGGATTTAAGGTATAATCATCTAACTTGACGCAGGCGTATAAATTATTTGGAGTATCAACTCTAACAAATGGAAAGTCTTTTTGTTTTTGTACTGGAGTAAATTCTCCATCAACCATATAGCCAAATCTGTCTCCTTCTTGAACAATCACTCCAAGAGCATAATCTATAAGGGAATTTCTAAATTTCCAAACCAAATCATTAACACTTCGGGCATTCCAAACATATGGGATTATCTTGCATTCTCCGTATGCAATCTTTTCTGGGGCATAAAAATCAGAGAATATTCCAAATCTTGCACCGGGTTCTTCTGATTCCATTAAAAAGGTGGTGCGTGAAGGAGAACCTTTTTTATTCGTCCTGTCTAAAACTCTATATGCCTGATACATAAAAAATAAAAGGATTTTATATTTATAAAGATTTATATTGCAGGATATATTTTAAAAAAATCAATCATGGCATAATATTAATTGGCTCGGCTTCGCCTCGCCATAATTCGTGCGCTTCGCGCCGGTTTATTCTTTTTCAAATCCTTAATCTGTTCGTACATTGGGTTTTTAGGTGTTTTTAATTGATAATGCTAAAAAGATAAAACACCAATGAAAAAATGTAAAATGTGGGAAAATTATTGGTGTTTAAAGAAATTAACTTGAAAATATTTGATTATAGGAAATACCTTTAATTTCTGTATGTTTACAAAGTCATTTCCTAAATAGATAAATAACAAAATTTTTCCGAAAATTTATGTTATTTACTATAATTAAAACTATTAACCTATCAAAATCCTCTTTTGCAAGAAGATGAATAAAAATTCATAAAATAAAGTTATCTCAATCTCAATATTTATGCCCAAAAATTATTTTTTCAAGATATAATTCTTGATTCTGTGAATTATAAGAAAGCATAACTCTTAATTTGCCAATCCATAACCTGCAACTTCCTGCTAAATTATAATGCAATTATTTATATCTTGTTGGATTCTCAGCAACTTCTGCGATTTTTTTCTTAATTCTATCCTGCATAAAAGCATCTATTTTCCTAAAGTCTTTTTCAAATTCTTTTGTAGGCAGAATTTTATAAGGCATTCCAGTCAGCAAAATCCCTCTTTTTTATTTGTTCTTTTGCCTTATTATAAGAAACCATAAACTGACTATCACCCATAAGTTCTATAGATTCAATTATAGCATCAAATTCATCTTTAACCCTTAATAAATCCAATATTGCTGCTTTGCTTATAGATATTTCTTCCATAATATCAAAACCTGTATTTTATTTATATACTTTTCTGTTTTAAAGTTTATCTGATTTTGAAAGGTTATGAATATTAGCACGCCTTCGGCGCGCTTATTTTTTATTCTGCAAATCCTTAATCCGCTTGGTTCATTGGATTTAAATGCCTTATATAAGATTAACAAATTTAAATAAAGAAATAAAACCCATTAAAAGATGTTGAATTTGGGAAAGTTATGGGATGTTAGAAAAATTAATTATTGCTCACTTCTTATTCTTCAAATCCGTACCCGTTGGTTCATTGGCTCTTTGGATTTTTTAAGAACATCAACCAGTCAAAACATTTAAATACCATTTAACCTTAAATTGGGTTATATGATAAAATTAAATATATTAACCAGAAAGGAGAATGAAGTTCTGAATAAAAAACTGAACAATAAAAAGCTGACTCAGGTAGAATCAAATTATCTAAGCAGGGCAATAAGGCCTAAATTAAGAAATCTGGAGAAATTAAAAGATATAGATATGGGCTTGATTTTGCAGAGAATAGAATACAATCAAAAGGGTTTATCTGTTGAACATAAAATAAAGAAATTAATAAGCGAGATGGTGAAAGAAATTGATTCAATAATTGCCTATGGTTCTGCAATTCAGACTAATTATTCTTCTTATAATGATATTGATGTGCTGGTTTTAACAAAGAAAAAGCTTTGGAGCACTCTAAAAGAAAAATATGCTCTGATTAAAACAATTAAAGGAAAAGCGCAGAAATGTGGCATAAATTTAGACATACAGATTATGCAAAAACAAGAATTTTATGCAGAATATCCTTCAAGCCCAACCCTTATTTATCAGCTTAAAGACAGCAAAATAATCTATGGAGAAGTTAAAATTCCAAATAAGACATCAATTCATAACATTGACCTTAAAATGAAATTAGACTGGAGTGAGATAGAAGACATTGAGCCAAAAGGCACAGATATTTACATTGCATTAAGAAACGTTATTCTTGTAAGGCTTTTGCTTAATAAAATCGTGGACAATCAAAAACTTAAAGAATCTTTAAACAATGAAATCGGAAAAAATCTTATTAATAAACTCAAAAATAACAAAGAATCTAAAATAGAGAGAAGAATAGCTTTAAATTATCTAAAAGAATTATTAAAAATGACGCGGGAAGAAATAAGAGGTAATTTATGGGGAAAAGCAGGACTATAAAGATTTTGGGGAATATAATTGGAAATTTAGTTGTTCATAAAATTTTAACCAAGCATACTAATAAACCAGAATCAATCCACCACTTGAAAAGCGAGATAGATGCTTACCGAGATAATTCATTAGAAATAGCAAGTGAGTATAATTGGAACGAAAAAGACAAGGCGCAAATAAAAGAAATATCATTAAAAAATTTCGAAAAAGACATGAGCAACCATTATGCTGATGTTAAATTTCCAAAAGAAGAAGTGCCTGCATTAATAAAAGAAACGATTAATGAGCTTTTATAAGATTATTTGGTTCGCTCTTCTCGCGATTGCACTCATTGTGTCAACTACCCACGGGCTAAAGCCACGGGGCGTGTTAAAGTTAAAACCAATGTTTCTGCTGTGATTCTTTGATGTAAAATTCAACAGCTTCTGTTGTTGTT
>Ga0208245_1000448_pt1 | contig 34263 bp, 36 predicted proteins | sample RifOxyC1_FD_184035 | JGI IMG/M metagenome (GOLD analysis project Ga0208245, IMG submission 184035) | Soil microbial communities from Rifle, Colorado - Rifle Oxygen_injection C1 (SPAdes) | ecosystem: Environmental > Terrestrial > Deep subsurface > Rock core/Sediment | place: Rifle, Colorado... | reverse complement strand
AGTTAATGAAGGGTTAGGTGCTGAGTTTTATTCGAATAAACAAGGTGATCTTGTACAGTTTTTTTATGATAAAAGAGCGAAAACCTTAACTTATTTAATTCCTATAATTGAAGAATTATGAAAGTCGTAAATGTTAAAATCGTAGAATTAAAGCCTTATGTTAAGAACGCCAAGAAACATCCTGAGAATCAGATTGAATTATTGAAAAAGAATATTGAAAAATTTGGGTTTACAACTCCAATTTTAATTGATGAAAAAAATAATGTAATAGCAGGACATGGCAGGCTTATTGTTATGCAAGGATTAAACAAAGAAGAAATTCCTTGTGTTAGGATGGAGAATTTATCAAATGAAGAGGTTAAGGCATTGAGATTAGCAGATAATAGAATTGCTGAAATGGGCGATTGGGATATGGATTTGGTTATTGAGGAGCTGAAGGAATTATCAAGTGAGAACTTGGACTTAACGGGATTCGATTTATCGCAATTGGCTTTAGATCCTGATCCGTTAAAAAACAATCATAATCAGTCATTAGATGATGTGTTTAGAGTTTATATTGATTGCGAAAGTGAAGATGAATCCAAGAACATATTTGATATTTTACAGGGGATGAATTTAAATCCTAAAATTCTTAATTTGTGAAAATTGTTAAAACAAGTAAATATGTTGATAGTTTCAGGAATCAGTCTGTTATCGGACAGTATGATTTAGATTTTGTAAACAATGAAATAAAAGAAGAATGGAACGTAGAATTACCTACGCAATGGAAATTGGGGGTTATTGTTGGGAATTCAGGCACTGGCAAAACCACTTTAGCAAAAGAAATATTTAATTATGTTGACGTTATTAAGGAAAAATTAGGTAATGAGTCTATATTAGATTTATTTGAAAAAACAACATCTTTAAAAGAAATAACTCACATATTAACGCTTGTAGGATTTGCTTCGCCAAAAAGTTGGTTAAAGCCCTATAAAGTTTTATCTAACGGTGAAAAAATGCGTGTAGATCTAGCTTTAGCGTTATTATCAGCGAAAAAAATGATTGTATTTGATGAATTTACTAGTGTTGTGGATCGGAATGTTGCTATTACGATGTGCCAAGTAATTAATAAAATTCTTCCCAAAATTGATAAACAACTTCTCCTGATAAGTTGTCATGAAGACGTGCTGTATTACTTAGATACAGATTGGATATATGATACTAATGTTATGGAATTAACATTAGAGAAAAAAAAAAGACAAACAAGACAACTCTATATTTATCAAGCCGAAAGAAGTTTTTGGCGAATGTTTAGCAAATTTCATTATTTAGATTCTTCGTTATTGAAGACGGCAGCTTGCTATGTCGCAATTTTAGATAATATTATTGTAGGGTTTTGTGCTGTTATTCATTTTCCTCATCCATCAAGTAAAATGATGAAGAGAATACATCGAATAGTTGTCTTGCCTGATTATCAGGGAATTGGCATTGGTAAATTGCTCTTGAATACTGTTTGCCAAAAGTATAAAATAGAAAAGTTCAAAATGTTTTTGACTACTTCTAATTTTGCCATGGTTAAAGCTTTATATAATTCACAAAATTGGATCTTGAAAAGAAAAGGACATATGATTCCATCAACAACAACAATGATTGGTATGGCACAAAGTAAAAATAAATACACTTATTCTTTCACTTATGTCTAATAAGCAATTATTATTTTTTAAAAAACATTTGTTTGAAAAGATTAAAGAAGGACAAAAATGTTCTACTTTGAGATTAAAAAACCATATGAATGTGGGAGATGTGGTGAGACTAACCTGTGGACATCATTATATTGAAGCAATCATAATAGAAAGAGAAAATTTTGCATTAGAAGAAATTAATGAAGAAATATTAAATAATGAGGGAATAGCTACAACACAAGATTTACAGAAAATATTAAATGAGTGTTATCCAAACCAAAACATTAATTCATTAATTTATTTAAAATTTAAATTAAATGACACCAACTAAAAAATTCATTCAAGAAAAAGCTGAAAAGCCTAAAATTGCTTATATAATTACTGATAAATATTTTCCTGATCTTGAGGTTGTTGATAGTTCAAATGCGTGGTGGCTAGATCGTGGAAAGACCGAAAGATTAATTTCAGCTTTTAAGATTGATTCCTCGGTAATGGAGGCTTGTGTGTACGCAGGAATAACGCTAGACCAGTATAAATACTTTTGTCAAGTACACGCTCAATTTTCCACCATAAAACAGCTTTGTAGCGAGTTGCCGTGTCTACAAGCAAGGCAGGAAGTAGTTAAAGGCATAAAAGATGATAAAGAATTTTCACTTAAATATTTAGAACGAAAACGTAAAAATGAATTTGCTGTTAAACAATATGTGGAGCAAGAAGGAGATCAAACAATTAAACATGAATTATCTACTCCTATGATGGAGTTGCTTAAAAAAGCAGGAGAGTTAGTTGAACCAAAAGAATAACGTGTTATAGTTTCTCTCTATGGGTATTGATTTTTGTGTTTTTAGAATATATAATTAAATCATGAAACTTAAAGATTTTATTAAAAATCGTATTCAAGTTGAATTGCCAAAAAGCATTGGTCAAGATATTTGTGGTGTGTGTGGTGAGAATTTAGAATGTTTTGATGTCTTGAAGGGTACATTACCAAAAAGGGCTTAAAAATATAATTAATTTATGAATTGGCTCCCAAATTATCTTCCTGCTGATCTGCGAAAACAAATTGCAATAAATAAAGATTTACGTTTAGAACTTTGCGAAAAGCATATATTCTTTTTTGGTCTTCTTTATTTTCCGCATTACTTCACTCATGAGCCTGCACCGTTTCATTTGGGAATGTGCAAGGATTTGAATTTTGAAGGGTATCAACACTTGATTTGGGAAGCATTTAGAGAAAGCGCGAAAACCAGCTACGCTAAGATTAAGATTATTCACAATGTAGTATTCAAGAAGCGAATGTTTAACGTTTTTGCCGCTTTCGACAAAAACAAAGCTGATGCGAATGTGTATGATATAGCCATACAACTACAAACTAATCTAGATTTAATTAGAGATTTCGGACAGTTATTTTTCGAAGAATCTTTTGTTGATGTAAAGAAAAGCAAAAAGAAATCTATTAAGGAGGCTGTTATATGTAAGAATGGCGTTATGATCCGTTCAGTATCTACAGGGACGTCAACTAGGGGACTTGTCTATCAACAGTATAGACCTGATTTTTATGTTATAGATGACTTTGAGACAACGCAAACTGCTAAAAGCATTACACAAACGAAATCTGTTATTGAGTGGTTTGGTGAGTTGTTGGCTGGTTTATCCGTAGATGCTCAAAGTATTTATCTTTGCAATAAAATTTCAAATTTTGGTTCTGTTTCGTGGTTAGAACAAAAGGCAAAAGATAATCCTAACTGGAAGTTAAGAATACAACCTATCCGAGTTGGTGATAAGATCGCCTGGGAAGGTAAATACACTGAAACGAATGAAGAAGCTAAATTATTTAATTTTCAAGCTAAAGATTCAAAACTATGGAAAGCGTCATTAGAACAAAAGAAACATGATCTTGGACTTTCCACATTTCAAGCTGAAATGATGCTGAATCCTCGTAATTTAGATGATTGTATCATTAGAGATAATTGGATTAAGGATAATTATTATGATGTTAATATTGAATGGAAAGATGCGGATTATGAATATTACATAACAGTAGACCCAGCTATCGGACAAAAAAGATTAGCGGACTCAACTGCTATATTCGTCTTAGCAAGAAATATTTTGACAGGAAAACTTTTTTGTGTGGAAGTATTTGAAATTAAAAAGACTGTAGACGAACAGGCGGAATTTATAATTGATCTTTGGAAAAAATATAAAAATAAGAATTTAAGAGTTATTGGAGTTGAAGCGGTAATGACTATGAGAGCCTTATATCAAGTTCTTGAATCTAAATCAGCGAAAGGTCTTTATTTGCCCTTGCAAACCTTAAACCCTAAAGGAAGGGATAAACTATCAAGATTGCAGGCTATTGAGCCACTTATACAAAATGGAATAATTAAATTCCATCCTTATCAAGCATCATTCCATGATCAGTTACTAGGATTTCCGAATCAATGTGAGCATGATGATATGGTAGACGCATTTATTTATGCGGTAGAACTTGCTACTCAAGGACTTCATTCTGAGGATACTTCTATTGATGACGAGATAGAAAAGAGATTAGGCAGGAACGCAATGACAATAGCAGGGAATATAATGGAAATGAGTTTTTAATTTTTAAATTATTAATATGAGGATTATATATAAAATAGTAGTTGCGAATTTGAATTACGAAAAGGAAGCTTCTTTTGTTAGACAAGATCCAAAAGATGAAAATAATATTTATTTAGATTTTTTTATTCCTTATAACGAAGCGATTGGAAGGTGGCGAGCAGTCTTTGTTGTTAGAGAGGATGGAGATGGAGTAACCTTCCTGCGATTATTTTGTAATCGCGAAAGATTAAAGGTTGGTTCTACTCATATAAAGATAATTTATAGAAAAGCTCAACAGGATTTTTTAATATAATCTAAGGTGATTATCCCTTGACGACAAGTAAATGATTTGATAACATATTTATGTATTTTCTAAATATCTAATATGTTGTCTAATAAATTTACAATCAACGACTTCAATAAAAAATATCCTGATGATGACGCTTGTATTGCAGAGATTTTTAATAAGAAATTTGGTAGTTTAAAAGAATGTCCAGAATGCAAAAAACCTTTTAAGTATTATAAAGTCAATAATCGAAAATGTTATGCTTGCCAATTTTGTGCAAATCAGATCTATCCTTTAGCAAATACTATCTTTCACAAGTCAGATACCCCAATCAGATTATGGTTCTATGCTATCTTCTTGTTTTCTGCATCCAAAAATGGAGTATCAGCAAAGGAGTTAGAAAGACAATTAGGAGTAACTTACAAAACGGCTTGGAGAATTGCAAAGCAAATCAGAATGTTATTTGAAGAGAACGGCAAGCAATTAGATAATACCGCCGAAGCAGATGAAACTTATATTGGAGGTAAAAAGAGAGGTGGTAAAAGAGGGAGAGGAGCTGAAAATAAAACTCCTGTGATCGGTATTGTAGAAAGACAAGGTTCTGTTATCGCTCAAGTCACACAACACACAAAATCATCTGTTATTAAGCCATTTATTAAAAACCATTTGAAAATTGGAGCTAATCTAATGACTGATGAATATAAAAGTTATGGCACAATGACAGAATATAATCATCAAAAAGTTAATCATGGAGCCAGACAATGGGTGAATGGTTTAGCTTACACCAATACTATTGAAGGGTTTTGGTCTCAACTTAAAAGATCTATAGATGGTACTTATCACGCCGTATCTCCTAAATATCTTCAACAATATGTGAATGAATTTGCTTGGAGATACAATAATAGATTTTACAAATCAGTTTTTCATTTTTTAGTTGCCAACATTTAATGAAGCCTTAGCAATAGCATTATTGAAAATCTCCGTACTCACTACAGGAAAATCCATACTTGTTTGATATATTGGCGTATAAGAAGGAAAGCGAGCATCAATTTTGCTAATTGCTTCTGTAAGCTGCTCATTAGGGAATTGTTCCATCAGTATGCTTATTGAAGCTATATGTCTTAATAATTCTCTATAGCCATGATTACTTGTCAAAAACTGGAAATTTTTATGCTTTCTTCTACCTTTATCATCTTTTGGATTCAATTTTTGTAATTCTTCAAGTACACCTGGAGCAAGTTTTTCATAAACCAATCTATTTGTAAGTCTGCCAATATATTGAGGATGATTTTTCTTCTTATTTTTAAAAGCGTCCCAGCTCCATCCTAGTAATCTATAAAGTTGCTTGTAATAATTTTCATCAAAAGTAGATATATAAGGTTGCAATTCTTTTGCAATAAATAATTCTAAAATTTTCTGATATTCATTTTTTTGTTTTTGATAACCTGTCGCTTCATCAATAACGGCTATAATACCTACCTTAGCAAATGACCTAATAATAATTTCTGCTTGTAAAGCTAACTTCTCTTGTGATTTTAACAATACGCCAGCATTTCTAGCTTTTAAATACATTTCACATAAATCAATCAAATCTGTAGCATCAAATGCCTGAGCGGATTTCCCTTTATATAAAATCTTATTCATGCTCTGGTCGAGACTTTGACCTAAAAGGCGTTCAGGAACAAACGGACGTAGATTTGAAGCCATTAAATAGCGGTCGAATCCTCCTTTTTTATTTCCTGTTAATAAGCCTACAACCTCTCTTTGAATTAATACTCTTTTGCCATTATTTAATACAGCACATGGTATTTTTTGATGAGCAATTTCTAAATCACCATAATGTGTTGCGAAAACCTTTTCTGCCATATATATATGTTATATAATAAATACGTTATATATTATATAACCAAAGAGAACTTGCTGACAAGGGATAAAAATTTACTAAGTAGATAAATTGATCTCACTTGCTCTCAAGGGATAATCGCCTTTTATTTTATAAAATAAAAAAATACTTCAATTCTTAATTTCAAATGGAGAAAGAAATTGATTAGAATGTTTTATTCTTTAAGGATTAAATAATGAATTTAATAAATAAATGGTTAATTGATGTTTTGCTTATACCGAAAAAAGAAGTTGAGAAGTTAAGTAAGACAGAAAAACTAAAGATTAAAAATTGTTTATCTTATCAAATATATTGTTTGAATTATAATTTTCAAAAACTATTTAAAAACATTAAGAAAGCATTACAAAGAATACATTTTTAAATTTTAATTTGCTTTTTTAATTAATTATTAGGATAATATAGATAATTTATTAAATCTGATTACATCATGGGATTTATTGATTTATTTCCTTTATTCTCAAAAAAAGATGCAACTAAAGAATTAGGCAACTCAGGTCTTGAGGCTTTTTCAGGGTTTATTAACAATGATTATAACAGTGATTGGAGAGATGATAAAAGAATCGAAACAGTATTAAAAATGCGGAATGATGGACAGGTCGCCGCTGTTCTGCGTGCAGTTAAAATGCCAATAATTAATATTGATTGGTTTTTAGTTGTTCAAGACGAGAATGACGAATTACAGAAAAAACATTTAGAATTTGTTAAAAAATATCTATTTGAAAATAATAATTTTAAACGAATATTAATACAAGCTTTAGTTATGTTGGATTTTGGATTTATGTATTTTGAGAAAGTGTGGAAAATAGAGGATGGTGTTTTAGTTTTGAATAAACTCGCTCCACGTTTAGCTTCCGCACATTATAAGTGGGAGATGGAGAACGGTGAGGCTGGGGTTACTCAATTAATTAGTTCGAGTTTAGTTAAGACTTCACAGTTCTCTATTCCAAATTATAAATTATCTTTATTTACTTTTGATAGTGAAGGAGATGATCCATCAGGAATACCATTAATTCGTGCGGCTTATATTCACTGGAAAATGAAGAATTTGCTTTATAAAATTGAGATGGTGGCAAATGAGAGGTTTAGAGCTGGTATACCTATGGCTCATTATGTAGATCAAACAGTTAAATCTAAATTAGTTGATTTTTTAAAAAACATAATATCAAATCAAAAAGCTTTTGGAGCATTTCAAGGGCGACTCGATCCAAATAGCAATGAAGTTAAAGAAAACGTTAAGTTTAGTTTCCTTACAGCTCCTACAAGTGGAGAAGCTAAATCTAGTATGGATAATATTATTCATCACAATAGAATGATAGCTCAGAGTATTCTAGCTCAACATATATCACTTGGAGAAACAAATGGCACTCAAGCACTAGGACAGTCTTTTAGCAAAGATTTCAAACTTTTATTGTTGTATGTAATTGAACATCTAATCTGGCCACTTAATCATTTAATAAAAGAAATGGAATATAATGGGTTCAGTGATGGTCAGAATTTCGTGAAGTTAGCTCATGGAGATATAGAAGATAAAAACATTAAAGAGTATGTAGAATCTCTTAAATTAGCAATTGAAGGTTCGTTACTTGATGTAGAACCAAAATTAAAGAAACAAGTTAGGGCAACGTTTAAGCTCCCTATATTAAGTGAAGAAGAGGAAGAAGAAATTAAAAGCCCTATCGAAAAACCAAAAGAAGATAAGGAAGATGTAGTTGAAGAACCTGAAAAAAAAGATGAAGGAGATGAAGATGATATAGAAAAAGAAGGCAAAAAAGAAGACGAAGAGATATCGGAAGAAGAAAAATTTGCTGAATTAGATGATGTTTTTACGAAATACAAAAATACAATTAATATGAGTGCAAACGAATTGCAGGCATGGAGCGAAACAGAATGTAGTAAGTTAGCTTCTTTAGACCGCTCGCCAATTCAAAGAAATTTGAGATTATTAAATAAAAAGAAGGAAGACTGGAATGCTCAAGATATAAGGGATGCCAGCAGAACTATTTCATTTGTAAATAGAATGAAGGCGAATTTAGGAGGGGAAAATATTATAAAAGATAGTAATGGTAAGACGTGCGGAACAAAGGCATATATTAGTCTTAAAAACTGGGCTTATGATGATAGAAAAGGTAAAGCAAGTGAAGATTTTGATTTTGTTTGTACATTAGGTATTCCAAAGAATAAAACTAATGGAAATTTAGAAAATTTAAAAAAAAAAGATATTGAACAATTAGAAGAACTTTCTAAATGGGACAAAAAAGCACAAAAAGATTTGAATCGTGTTTTAACTCTAGCAGAAAAGAAAATTGATTTTGATGCGATACAAGAATACTTAGATAGGAATGAAAAAGAGTTAGCAAGTGAATTAGAAGAATTAACAGCACAACAGAAAACTTTATTTTTTAGTAAGTTAGAAAAAGCGTTATATAATGAAGATGTAAAGGCAATTAATGAACAGTCAACACAGCTAACTAATAAGATGAAGACGATTATTAAGACGGCAGCTCTAGCCGCTTTAGCTTTTGGCAAAAAAAATTCAGCTAAAGAATTGAAAACAAATGAACCTACAACTCCAAATCTATACCCTCAAACAATTAATGGTGAAATTGACGATTTATTAGCTAAAAGAGGACAAAATATTGATTCTGATGTTAAGAGTAGTATTAGAGAATCCTTGCTAAAAGGTATTGGAGCGGTCGCGGCAATTGCCGTGGCTAAAGATATATTTGATAAAAAAGCTAAAGAAGGGAATCAATCAATTATTGGATATATACCAATAGAAAATATAAATAGAGGTAGGGATATTGTTTATGATACTTTTAGAAATGATTTTTATGCAATCCAAAGAAGTGAAATTTTAGATAATAAAGTCTGTAATTTTTGTATGTCTATTGATGGACGTATTATGAAGCCATCAGATCCTTTTGCTAAAATGGGAGCAGTACATCAGAATTGTTTTATTGCTGGGTCTCGTGTGCTGACAGCTCAAGGCAGTAAGGTTATAGAAGATATTGAAGTGGATGACATTGTGGCTACTCATTTAGATAATTGGAAAGGCGTGTATCACACAATGTCACGTTATTATGAAGGAGAACTTCTTCAAATAACATTAGAAGATAATACCATGATTCAGTGCACACCGGAACATAAGTTTTGGATTAATGATGAATGGAGAGAGGCAAAAAACTTAATTATTGGAGATGTTTTGACTGAGTCTCTCTTGGGAGTGTAGCTTGCCATGGCATTTATCGCATAATGTGATTCCATTGTTTAAATCATTTTTTAATTCAGGAAAATCAATAATATTTTTAACATGATGTGCGTGCAATCTATTTCCAGTGCATTTACAGGATTGGCAAGTATAAGTATCTCGTTCTTTAATAAGTTTTCTCCATTTTTGGTGTTGTTTTGTCCAAATAAGCTTATGATAAGGCAATGTTCTACCTCTGTTTGGGTTTACTTTACTTATTATTTCAGAGGCTTGCTTTCTTCTTTCGGGATTATTAATCCATTGAGTTTTTACGGCTTCCGATCCGTGTCTTATAGGTATGTTCAAATAATGAAAGATTTTTCTCAATGTTTTAACGTTAATTCCAGCCAAAGCTTCTATTTTGCGAAAAGACAATTTCTTTTCTATATAAAGTTCTTTATAATACTGAGGGGAATATTTATGACATATTTGAAGAAAACGGCTTTGATCCCTACATTTGAAAGAACAAAGATGGTGCTGATCGGAAGGTTTACGATTACGAAACCTTCCACAAATACGACATTGAATTTGCATATCAATTATATTTATTAACCACTTTCATACTACGACATCATGAAAATTAAATCAATACAATCTATTCCTTATCAAGGTACAGTATATAATTTTGGAGTATGTGATGATGAGAGTTATACTATAGAGAGAATAAAAGTGAAAAATTGCAGAGGAATTAACGTGGCTGTACTTAAAGGCGAAACACCACTTCCTACTATTACAGGGATTCCGCAGAGTTTACGATCTAAGGTTGAAACGGTTGAGGGAGTACCAAGAATTAATACCGTTACCCAGCCAAAAGAACCTATTATTCGCAAGGATAGTAGAGCGTATGAGAAAATTAATAATTAATATATTATTATGAGTGAAATTACTGAAATTCGTTGTCAGGGCTGGTATAATAATCGACCATGTAATTCTTTATTATTTAAAGGAAATATTGAGGAGGGATACATTAACATAAAATGTGATAAATGTAAAAATATTGTGCATGTAGGAAAAGGAATTGTTTTTACAAAAATAATAAAAAAACAACTTGACGTTAATGCGCAATACATTATAAACTTATAATGTTATTATTAACATAGAAGCCCTAGAGGTTCATATCTAGGTTTCTATGCCATTTGCAAAATACAAAAACTTTGAAGCTTGTGTAGTAGATCAAGAGAGTAAAGGCTTTTCTAAAGAGAAGGCTAATCGTATTTGTGGTGCTATTAGGTCAAGGGTGGAAGGAAGCACAACAGATGAATCAGATCTATCTCAAGAAGAATTACAAATAGTCGAGCAACACTTTTCTGAAAACCTAGAAGGGTTTTTTGAGTATCTAAGCGAATTTTCAGTTAAGGGCAAAATAAGCACAATTGAGGTCTTAAGGGTAGGAACTTTAAAAAGTCGTGAACTTAACATTACATTATCGATGCTTAAAGAATTTATTGCTAACTGGAAGAATGGGGCTTATGGAGTCGATTTACAAGTTAATTTAGGACATAATAGAGATGGTGAAGCGGCAGGCTGGTTTAAAGATCTTTTTATTCGAGGACAAAAGTTAATGGCAAAAGTTGAGTGGACTCCGCTTGGAGAAGAAAAGCTTAAAAATAAACAATTTAGGTTTTTTAGTGCTGAATTTGCACAGAAATGGTTTGATGACGTGTCAAATCAAACTTTCAATAATGTATTAATTGGTGGTGCACTTACTAATATCCCAGCCGTGAAGAACATAAATCAGGGTGGGATTGTTTTAAGCGAATCACTTTCAAATCAATTATTTTTAATAACTAATAATTCTAATATGGATGCAATTAAAATGTATCTTGAAGAATTGAAAAAGAAAGATGTTGTTTCAGCATCTGAAAAATCAATTCTCAAGAATATGCTTACTACTCTTGATGAGGAACAAGTTAAAGAACTTGATCCTGAAGTTAAGGAAGTAGAAGCAAAACCTGAAGAGGTTAAACCTACAATAGAAGAGGAACTTGCTGAGGTTACTGATCCCGCAATGAAAACTTGCATGATGGATAACATAAAAAAAGGCATGTCAAAAGAAGAAGCCTCTAAGGCTTGTGAACTTTCTTTGAAAGAAGAAACAATGAAAAAAGAAAAGAAAATGTCTGAAACGAATGAATTAACTAAATTGCAAGAATCTTTGGTCGAAAAAGATGCTGAAATTGCTAAACTTCAAGAAGAGAAAAAACAAATTGTTCTTAAAGAAAGAATCGAAAGTGTTGTATTATCTGAAGTCGGCAAACCTGCACTTAAAAAAGATTCGCAAAATCTTTCAGAATTTATTTCTTCTTTAAACGATGAACAGTATGGACAATTCAAAGTTTTATTGTCTAGTGTTGTTATTGTTAACGAAGAAATGGTTAAAGAATTGGGCACAAATAAAGGAAATGAAAAGCTAAGTGAGGAAGGCGAAGAGGAAGCGAAACTTAAAAAAGTAGAAATTCTTGCTGAGGAATACGTTAAGCAGGGTATGGAAAAACATATCGCTGTTATCCAAGCTCAGAAAGAAGTTTTTAATAAATAATTTTATTTTTTAATATTTTATATATATGACATCTTTAGATAAATTCATCACTGATGAAGGTTCAATAGATATTAGTGTGGAAGCAGTTGCGACCTTAGCAACGAAACAGTATTTCGCTGTAAAAGAGAACGGAAGCAATCAAGTCGCTATTTGTGGCGCAAACGAAAAAGCACTTGGTATTTTACAAAATGCTCCTGCTGCTGGAGAAATAGCGATTGTTAGGATCGCAGGCGTGTCTAAATGTAAGCTTGCTCAAGCTGTTACTATGGGGTCTTTATTGACTCCTACGTCAGATGGCGATGCTGAAATTTGTGATGCAGCAAACGAAAATTATTTCGCTAGAGCTTTGGGTACTTATGCTGATAATGATATCGCGGAAGTGCAACTTTGTTTTGGTGAAGTAACAGCTACAGATGAATAATCCGAATAGTTTGTTTTTATTAATTAATTAAATATAAATATATGGCTAATCCATTATTGGGTCAAACCAAAGTCGATAAGATTTTGACACAGTTCTCAGTTGCATATCGCAACAATAATTTAATTGCGGATCGTATTATGCCGATTCTTGCGGTTAAAGAAAAATCAGGTAAATATGCTAAATATGGTAAAGACAATTTACGTCTTCCTGACAGCATGGAACGTGCTCCAGGTACAAGAGCAATGTCTTTTGATTATACTGTTAGTCAAGGCACTTATGCTTGTACAGAAAAAGCAATTGAAAAAGAAGTTCCAATTGAATTTCAAAATAATCAAGATGATCCTTATGATGCAAAAAGAGATGCAACAGCTTTTGCAATCGATAAAATGTGGGGTTATCAAGAAAATGCTTTGGCTACGTATATGGCAAGCACAGGCAATTTAACTTCTAATGTTACATTAAGTGGTACTTCACAATTTAGCGATTATGCTAATTCTGATCCCCTTGGAATTGTTAAAACAGGTAGGACTACTATGCTTGGCTTAACAGGTAAAAAACCTAACGTATTAGTTCTAGGTAATGATGTATGGGAAACCCTATTAATTCATCCTGATTTAACAGCTCGTATTGTTTCAGTAGGAATGACTAACATGGAAGCAATCAAAAAAGCTATGGCGGAATTATTCCAAGTTGAAGAAATCTTAATTGGAGATGCTATAAAACTAGCTTCAAATGAAGGTCAAACTGATGATTTAGATAATATTTGGGGCAAACATGCTTGGTTAATACATAGAGCTAGACCAAGTCTAATGGCTCCTACTTTCGGAATAACATTTAAGGATGTTCAAAGACAAGTAGACGTTAGATACGAAGATGCTATTTTGTCTGATGTTGTTAGAGTAAGAGATTCGTTTGATCAGAACGTAATAGACGTTAATTTAGCTTACTTCATTAAAGATGCGGTAGCTTAATCTTAATATTTAAATTTTAAACAATGGAAAAAACTGCTAATAAAAATTCACAAACAATTGATAATGTTGACTTGCACGCTCGAATTGCTGAGCAAGATAAAACAATTTTAGTTCTTCGTATGGAGAATGGTAAATTGAAAAAACAAGTTGAAGACTTAAAAGTTCAATTAACTGAAAAAGCGGAAGTTCAGACTAAACAGTCAGGCAAGCATATAATATTAAGTAACGTTTTGCATAATGGTCAATTGTTTAAACGTGGTACGGAAATACAAGAACCAACATTAATTAAATTGTTTTTGGAAAAAGGAATTATTTCTTAATAAATTAAAATATGGCTGATTATACAAAAAAACGACAAAAGGTCGTGGTAGGTCAGATCCAGACTATAGGTCAAACACAGACTATCAATAGCCAAACTATAAGAGTTATGGAACGAGATAATGCTGGATTGATTACTAAAGCAACTGGTACTGCTGCCGCTTCAACGCAAAACAGTCAATCTGTTTATGCGAAAGATGCTGAATATATTAAAACAGACACCTCGACAGGTGCAACTGGTAAATATAGGAATATAGGCACAACTTCATCTTCAAGCTTTTCATTAATTGAAGGAGTCGAAGCTGTAATTACTGGCGTAACTGCTGGTAATGGTATGACTGGTGATGCTACAGAAGGGACTGCAAGTCTAGCCGTAGGCGCTGGTCGTGGTATAGCTGTTAGAGCTAACGCTACAGATGTAGGTGCTAATATTTATAATACAATTGGTTCAGCATTAACTGTTGGAACATTAGTAAATCTTAGTGGATATGATACGACACTTGGAATAACTGTAACAAAAGCTGATGCTGATGCTGGAGTTGAGGCGACTCACGTTGTACTTGACGAAATCGCAAATACAACTGCTGGCGTTGTTTATCCCTTTGGTCTTGCTGTTAACGTAAATACAGTTGGCAGAACAATTGGTGATAAAGTGTATGCTGATAATACAACTGCCGGTGGATTTATATTTGCCGCTCCAACTGGTACAGATCAAATGGTACAAGAAGTTGGTGTGGTTAAAGTCGTTTCCGCTACCATAGGAGAAATTGAATTTTTTCCTGGATCTAAAAAAATAACTAAATATTGCAGAACACAAATTCAAGCTGATGCAATTGATGGGACTAAAATAGCTGATGATGCAGTTGATTCTGAACATATAGCAGGTGGTGCAGTCGACGCTAACTTACTTGAAGGCTTAGCAAGTGGACAATTCTTTATCGGAATTGATGGGACTGCTGCTAATAATACAAAGGTTGTTATGTCGGGAGATGCTACGATGGACAACGCAGGTGCTGTAACTATTGCTGGCGGTGCAGTTGAAGATTCAATGCTTGAAGGCTTAGCAAGTGGACAATTCTTTATCGGAGTTGATGGGACTGCTGCTAATAATACAAAGGTTGTTATGAGTGGTGATGCTACAATGACTAATGGAGGAGTTGTAAGTGCGAAAGCAGGATTGAAAACAGATTTAGTTACTGTTGGATTAATGGGAACTGTTGCAGAGTTTGGTTTTCCATTTAACGCTGAAACTCAAACCGAGCAAGCACCTGATTATGCAAAAACTTATGATCATGGCACAACTTCATTTTCTAATGTTTCCACTAGTAATACAAGTGATCAATACGCTGCGGATTGGCAATTATTCCCTGATACAGAAGTTGAAAATGATGCCGTATATTTCGGTGGAGCAAATCCTTTTGGTGTAATGTATTTTGATATTGCGGCTGGTACTCCAGCAACTTATGGCGCAGATTCGTTAAGTTGGGAATATTGGGATGGTGCAGTATGGTCGCCATTAACCATCATATATGATTATACTGATAGCACGGCACAAAACGGTTTACGATCATTTCAAAGAGATGGTGAAATTATATTTTCTGCTCCAGCTAATTGGGCTTCAACAACTATTGATTCACAAGCGGCTTATTGGGTAAGAGCTAGATGTAATGCTACTGTTAATATTACTCAAATTCCTTTGTTAGATAGTCATGAACATTATTTAATTTCAGCTGATTCGGCTACTGAAATGCCTGCTGCTGGAACTATTGGCAGGTCAAGAGTAAGTTTTGTAACTGTATCGGGTGCTAATAATGATACTAAGGTTATTCTTTGTAATTTGACTAATGGTAAATGTTCAGCAATTACAACTTGGACAAAAGCTCTTATAGTCAATGAAGTTGCTAATTGGAGTGTGGCATGTAATGCTGGTGATCAAATAGCAATATATGTAACACAAGAAGATGGCACAACTGAATTTGCAAATGGAATAATGGAAATGAATGTAGTTAAATCTTAAAGTTTTTGACATAGCCTCAGTAATGGGGCTATGAATTGAAATTTTAAACAAAAAATTGCTCAAATTTGTTTGTTTGCTAATTTTTTACAATATGGGAAATACGTCAAGACAACGTGTCTATGCACACGTTAAACAAGATAGATTTATTTTAGATAATTCTGAAAGTGCTACTAATTGGTCAGGTTCGACTGATGTTAGTGATTTAGCAACTGCGGTAAATCACAGAGAAGGAACTAATTCTCTTTCTTTTGCGAAAAGTGGAGTAACAGAAGCTTTTGGACAAATAACACGGACACTTGCATCTGCGGAAACAATTAATCTTGTTGAGTATTTAGATGGTGTTTTAGGATATTGGTTAAATCTATCTGATCTTACTAATATTGCCAATGTTCAATTAATTATTGGCGAAAGTGCAAGCCATAATTATATATATCAAACTGCTGATTCTGCTTTAACTACAGGCTGGAATAAGATTGAAGTTGATATCAATACTCCGACAACAACAACAGGGAACGGTGCGGCATGGAGTTCAATTAATTACATTGCCGTAAAAGTAAATTTTGATAATGCGGCAAATACTTTAACCGCAATATTAGTAGATACTGTTTACGTTAAATATTCAATTACAAGTAAAACTGAAATTACAGGAATTGCTTCAGGAGCTGGTTTGGCTACCTCTGCAAAACAAGATACTGGGAATGCGAGTTTATCGAGTATTGATGGCAAAATGACAGATTTAAAAACTTATACAGATGGGTTAGAAGGATTTACTGATGGACTTGAGACATTAATTGGGACAACAAACACTACTTTAACTACTTTAAATGCTTATGTAGATCAATTAGAAGGCTATACAGACGGACTTGAGGGAGCATTGGTGACCACAAATACAAATACTGGGAATAGTGCCACTTCATTATCAAGTATAGATACTAAGCTTACAAGTCAAGCAACAGCGGCGAATCAAACAACTATGATAGGACATCTTGATGGAGTTGAAGGGACATTGTCGACAATTGACACCGACACAGGAAGCATCGACTCGAAGTTAGGCACTCTAGGGCAGAAGAACATGGCAGGTTCTGCTCCAGTTGTTCTCGCCTCCGATCAGGCGGCAATCCCTGTAACAGCCAATGCAGGAACTAACCTTAATACTTCTCTCTTAGCTCTTGAAACAGGAGGTAATCTAGCAACGATTGCAGGTAAGGATTTCGCTACACAGACCACTCTATCGACTATCGATACTGATACAGGGAATATAGCGACCTCTACATCTTCAATAGATGGTAAGTTAGGCACTCTAGGACAGAAGAATATGGCGGGTTCTGCTCCAGTTGTTCTCGCCTCCGATCAGGCGGCAATTCCTGTAACAGCTAATGCTGGAACTAACCTTAACACTTCTCTCTTGGCTCTTGAAACGGGAGGTAATCTAGCAACGATTGCAGGAGATACTACTAGTATTGATGGTAAAATAACTGCTTGTAACACTGGAGATATCCGACAAAGTACACATGATAATTTTAATTGCAATGCAAATTTACAAGTCGAAAATGCAGATATAACAGGACTTAACCCTATGCCGGTCTCTGTTGGTGAATTAGCTTGGGATGATAGCGCCGCACTAGAAGCTTCAAGTGTCTCAAAAGCTAGTGCTGGAACTCTATATACAGTTTTTGGGGTAAATAATAATGCCGCTACTAGATATTTTCAAGTTTATAATTCTACAACAGTACCAGCTGACGCCTCTGTTCCTGTAATCTCAATTCCTGTTCCTGCTGGGCAATCATTCTCACTTGACCTTGGAGAGTTTGGTAAATTATGTAATACAGGTATCTCGTGGGCTAACTCAACAACTCTCGCCACTAAAACAGTTGGTGGAGCAGATTTTTGGGTTAATTTAGGTTATAAATAATCTTTAATTTTTATTTTATGAAAAAAACATTATTAACAATTTTAATTTGTTTGTTATTAATACCTTTTGTTTTTGCGAGTTCAAATTCCTCAAAAGATTTGATTACTAATACAGAAAAAAACTCTGAAAACGCACAAAAATTATATAAAAATGCCGTAACTCTATATGAAGAGGGCATTATAGATAATATTGACACTCCGCTTGAGCATACTATAACAAGGAATCTTGATCAGGCGACAAAGCACGCAGAAGAAGTATGTGAATTATATATTGATATGCAAGAATTTTTCGGACAAAAAATAAAAGAATGTAAATAATTTCTAAATAATAATAATATGTTAATTATTGGAAAAAATGTAAACATTTTAGGTACAAATCATGCTTCAATGTACCTTAATAATGTTGGTTCTGTTTTTGCTATTGGGGAAAATATTCCGACAGCTCTTAGGCTTTGGAGTTCTGGAACGCTTAATAATTGGACTTTCAGTGCTGGGACTAATGGGACGATAAGTGCTTTTGCTGATGCGGGAGGCGGTGAAGTTACTGTTACAGATACAGCACATGGATTATTAACAGGTGATTACATCACAATTAAGGGGACTACTAATTATAATGGGGTTTTTCAAATCACGAAAGTTAATGATAATAGCTTTAAAATTACTGATACGTGGGTTGCTAATGATGCGACTGGTACATGGAATCAGGGTTCATATTTACAGGCTGGGGCTGGTGCAGAAGGCACGTATAATCTGTTATGGTTAATGCGCTGTACAGAACTTGCTGGAGTCGAAGATGTTACTTTTATTCCATATAAAAACACAACTCAAATCGCTGAAGCAATAGATGCGAATTTATTTGCGGCAGCTGGGAATGAAATGGTGGGAGGTGGTGCATTTGTAACAATAGTTGCTGGGGATAGATTGTGGCTATCAGCTCAAGCTACAGGAGCTGTTAGTTTAGTTTATCAATATGGTGTTTTAAAACTTAATAGAATTTAATTTTTTAAAAATGCTTTGTACCATTATAGATGTTAAACAATCTTCAAGTTTATTTAGAAATAATACTAATATAACTGATGCTGAATATTTAAGAAAAATTCAGATGGCAGAGAGTATTATACTTGGTCGTGTTGGAAGAAAATACACAATGCCTTTAGGTAAATATTATGAGAATACTTTAACTTTTTCAGGGACAGGATCAACAACAGGATCAATGACAATTACTATCAATGGCACTGCTTATGTTCTCGCAATAACTAGTGGACTTACTGCTATAGGTGCTGCAGATTTATTTAGGATTGCAGCTGCCAATAGTAGTGATTTTATTGTTAATGGCTTATATTCAGACGAACAGGTGACAATTAATAATCAAACTGCTGATAGTTATGCCGAGGTTACAATCAGCTCGGCAACTCAAACTGTTGCTGGAATAACTGTAACAAATGGGAATAGACAAGAAGTAGGGATTCCAGATTTAAGAGCTGTATGTGCTGAATGTGCTTCCGCTTTTTTCTTGATGAATGTAGTAAACGATCAAGGACGAAGCGAAGGTCAATTAATTATGGAAAAAACAGTTGAGCCATTTTTACAGAAAATTGATACTGGATATATTAAATTATATGATTTTGAAGGGAACGAATTAGCGACTAGTTCAGACAACTTAATTGAAACTTACCCAAATAGTGCAAGTTCAGATGATGAAGATAATCCTACCGATAATATATTCAGAACTAATGATAAAATTTAATTATGGAGTTAAATATAAAAGTTGATGATAGAGAGGTTAAGAGATTGTTATTGAATATAGATAAGACGGTTAAAAATATGAAAGAGCCTATGGGACAAATAGGAGATAAATTAATTAAGGAATACGAAGGAACGTTTGACAAACAAGCGAATTTAGATAAAAAACCATGGCAACCACTACAGCCTGCTACTATAGCACAAAGATTAAAAATAGGATTTGGTTCGAGTCCGATACTTGTAAGAACTGGCAAACTCAAAAAAGGATTTCATAAAACAGTTAAAGCAATGTCGGTTTATGTGAGTAATAAAATTAAATACTATCCTTTCCATCAGTTAGGTGAAGGAAAAAATCCACAGCGTAAAATGCTAGGATTAACTAAAAATCTAACTGAAGATATAATTGAAATAATTAATAAATATTTAAGAAAAAATATTAAAAAATGAATACATTATTAACAGGAATACAAACACTATTAACTTCTGAATTTGGATCTACAATCAAGAAGTATTATATTGGCAAACCTAAATTAGATAGGATAGTTGTTGCTAATTGTCCTATGATCGCTATATATCCTATTAGTATGGAAACCACAGTAGAAGGGACTGGGACAGTAAGAGACCAGAACGAAGCTCAAATCGGTATTGACATAATTGATAGTGCTTCAACTTATTATGGAGATGCTAATTCTGAAACTGCAAATGCTTCATTAACACAATTTTTAAGTTATATGGAAAAAAGAGACACTAACGGATTCTACGCAACTCCTTCTATCATGTACGCACTAAGGACTCACTCTAATTTTGATCTTAATAGTTACGGACTCTTTACAGATTCTTTCAAAATAGATTATAATGATATTGCAGAGGATGAAGATAGAAAGGTTGTAGTTGCTACACTTACTTTCAGAGCCGTTTGGCGTTCAACTCGTAATACTAACTAATTTTACTAATATGTCAAAAGAAATTATAAAAAAAGCTGGTAGAGAATTTGAAAAGGAAATTCTTCCAGATGGGACGGTAACCGTTACTTTACTTCCAGAAAAACAAATGGAAAAATCAGAAAAGGAAGTGAAAAAGAAAACAGAAGAAGAAAAAAAATAAAAATAAATAAAAAATAACAGCAATAGAAGCCCTAGAGGTTCATGCACAATGAACCTCTTTTTATTATTAACATTTAAAATATGTCAAACTCAGTCTCATATGGTAAACGTGGCTATCTAGCTTTTAAAAAAGAAACTACAGCAGGAGCGGCGGTATATCCAGACACTTTTGCTGAATTTCTTGAAACGACACTTCCAAATCCTTGGAATATTGCTAAAACCAATACAGTACAAGGGAATAGATCTTTAAACACACGTTCATATATTGGAGCGTATGAACCAGCAGAACTTGAAGTATCATTACCAGCAGAACCTACTATTTCAGGGCATTTGTTAAATGGTTGTTTTGGTGATGAGACGGCTTCAACTCTAGCAACTGGGATTTATCAACATGATTTTCAGCCCCAAAACACACAAGATTCTTATACTTTAGATTTCGCTGTTGGTGGTGAAGATTATATAACTAGATATTTCGGATGTAGAATTTCAAAATTAGCTCTTGCTATTAATGACAATCGAGCTGATTGGACTGTTGGATTCATGGCTCAGAGATGGTTTGTGAATGCACGGTTGACAGTTGCTATTGCAACAGGAACAACTTTAACATTAGATCAAACAAGTGGAATAACTACAAGTGATACTATTCAGGTATTAGACGCTGATAATCAAGATACAGTCTTGGCTACTTATACATTATCGGCTGTACCTACAGAAACGACATTGACTACGGTTGAAACAATCGCCGTTTCTTTGGCTGTCGGTGATGTAGTAGTAATAAAACGAAATGCAAGCCCTAGTTATACAGCACTTGGATCTGAATTTATATTTACTGGAGGTGCGGAAATATCAGTTGGTACATCTACAAATCCAGTTGACAATACAACTGCTACTTCAGACATGACTAATTTTTCTTGTGAATTTACAAATAATTTAGAAGCTGAGAATGCTGCTACTGGAAATGATGTAGTTGATAGAATGCCGTCAAGGATCAACCTTTTAGGATTTGATGTTTCGGATATTACTTTATCTCATTTACATGCTAATCCTGATTTTGTTGATGCTCTAAGATCAAAAGATTCGTTAGGATTAAGAATTAAATTCTTAGGTGACGCTTTAGCTTCAAATGCGGCCGCTGCTGCAAGTTTAACAATTGAAACAGATGGAATTGGTACTGCAAGCGTTACAGTTGATGCAACTGGTGAAGCTGGCAATGATTATAATCTTACTATAGTTGGAGGAGGTGCTGCCTTAGCTGCAGCATTAAGTGGGAAAAATATAACTCTTACTCTAGACGCTGTAGCGGCTAATAATACCACAACTTTAGTTGCCGCTGCTATTCACGCCTTGACTGGCGTGGCTTGTGCTTCAACTGGTTCGGACTTGGTAACGACAGCAGATAACACCGACATGACTTCACCACTTAAAAAGAATTTTTCAGGGGGTAGAGATGCAAGCGAGAAAACAATGTTAAGAATAGATATACCAAACGCTAAATTACAACCAATAGAATTACCTATTAGTGATGGACTAATAACAGAAGAACTTAAATTTACTTCTGATCATGACAGGGCAGGTCAAGGTACTGGCAATTTATCAAGTATGGCAAAAGTTAGACTTAGAAATGCAACCGCTACATATTAGTAAACTTGGGTTTTCTTGAGCAGTTTCCCATTTTTACTTTCCTCCTGTAGCCTAAAAAACTACAGGAGGGATCAAAAACTAGCTCACTTTTATTAATAACTGCTTATCTTTATGAAATTACAAAATGGAGAGGTAACTCTTAAATCTATATTCCCTAAACGACTTTGGGATAAAACTCAAGAAATGTTTATGGAAGGGATGGAAATAGATGAAAAAGGACAGCCAAAGCTAACTAATATGGCGGAAGTGATGATTAAGAATGCTAAAGTAGAAGGATATAAGATGCTTAATATGATCGAATCATTAATGATTAATCAGAAAAATATAGAGATTAATGACGATATTTTTGATTATATTTCAAAACCCGATTCAGTTAAAATCCTTAAAGAAATAGATAAAATTGCAGGAATAGGGCAAGACCTCCCCCTGCAATAGAACAGCAAATAAGAAAATATCTGCAAGTAGGTAAAGGTTCAGTTCCGCCTGAATATATTAAATATACTATTTGTAAAGAGTTTGGCTGGACTCCTATTGAGTATGATGAGCAAGATGTAAAAACTTTAAATATGTGGAAAAAGTTTCTGAATATTGAGGGAGAGGAATATAACAAAAAAAATAAAAAAAATAATAAAAATTCAACTAAATCTAATTTTAGATAATGGCAGATGACGCAAAAGCTTCGATATTAATAGAACTCAAAAATAATGCCAGTAAAGGATTAAATGATTTTAATAAACAATTTGCGTCTGCTATTAATCCAATCCAAAATATAGGCAGGAATGCGGCTATTGCTATTGCGGCTATTGGTACTGCGATAGTTGCAGCAGGGGCTTTGTCTATTCGTGAAGCAGCGAAATTCCAACAAACACAAATGGCTTTTACAACAATGTTAGGTAGTGGAGAAAAAGCGATGGAACTTTTAGGACAATTATCAGAATTGGCGGCGAAAACACCATTTACACTTCCAGACGTTGAACAGAACGCTAAATTATTATTAGCTATGGGAATTGAAGCTGAAAAGGTTGTGTCTACAATGTCAATGTTAGGAGATGTGGCGGCTGGCTTATCTGTTCCTATTGGGAATATAGCCTTAGCATTTGGACAAGTAAAGACTGCAAATCAATTATACGGAACAGAATTAAGGCAATTCGTTAATAATGGTGTTCCTTTATTATCTCAATTAGCAGAACAATTTAACAAAACAGAAGCACAAATTAAAAAAATGGTTGAAGAAGGGGCAATAAGTTTTGCGGCCGTTGAACAAGCATTTATTGATATGACTAGTGAGGGCGGACGATTCTATAATATGATGCAAGCTCAAAATCAAACCTTTTTAGGACAAATCTCAAATTTAAAAGATAATTTTGTTTTAGCGGCTAGAGAATTGGGAGCAGGATTGATACCACCTTTGACGGAAGGTTTAACTATGATTAATACAGCTTTTACTAATTTTAGACAGAACTCACTTGCTTCATTTACCCCTTTAAAACAAACTGCTGATGAGATTGCAATTTCAATGTTAAATATGGGAGTGAATGCGACAAAGACAGCTGAAGCATTTGTTGCGGTAGGTGGATCAGCTGCTTCTTTTCTTCCTACTATGGTATTACTGCAAGACGTTGCCGTAGATATGGACGCTAATTTACAAACACTAATTGATTCTTTCTTAAAAGTAAAAGACGCAAATAAATTAACTGATGATGTAATGCAAAGTTTTGTTAAAAACAATGTACCATTATTAGCTGAATTAGCTAAACAATTCAATGTAACTGAAAAGGAAGTAGTAAAAATGACAAAAAATGGAGAAGTAGGATTGCAAGCAGTAGAATTAGCATTGAAGAATATTAGTTTACAGAAAACACCACTTAAAAGTTTTCTTAACGAATCGAAACAACTATTAATTAAATTTCTTGAAGCATTTGAGCCAATCTGGAAAATTATTGAACCCACGTGGAAAAAAACATGGAAAGCAATAACATCAACATGGGACGTAGTAGTGTCATTATTTAAGGCGGGATTAGAGTTTTTTCAAATGATGTGGGAGGATTGGGGAGATACAATTATTGCAATAGTAAGTTTTTTATGGAATAAAGTTACTTTTTGGTTTAACTTTGGTGTAGAGCTTTTAGGAGGAATTATGGAAATATTCGCAGGATTAATGACTGGTGACTGGGAAAGAATTAAGAATGGAGCAGTTAATATGGCTCAAGGAATGTGGAATAATATAGTGGAATTATTTAATTCAGGCGTACAATTAGCTATTGCCCCTATCAACTCTTTAATCAACAAACTTAATGAACTGGGAGCGTCTATTACACCCATATCATTTAATTTAGATGGTTTGAAAATGGGGCTGGACAGTAGTGGAACGGCCGCGGTAACTACAGGAGAAGAAGTATCAGGATTTGATAAATTCTTACAAAACTTAAAAAATACAACAAAAGAAACTAGCGATGAAACAGGTAAATTGGCGGCGGGCTTGGGCGGAGGTGGAGGAGGTGGCGGTTCGCTGAAAGACGGCGCTGAAAAGGCACAAAAAGCTTTACAAGATTTACAAGATCAATATGGTGATTTTCAGGAAACTGTTAGTGCGGTGCTTCAAACAGTTATTAGAGATCACAGTGAAAAACTTGCTGATTTACGTGAAGAATTAAGAAGCGTTAATCAGGATATTAAAGAATTGATGGGTGCGTTTCAGGATGATCAAACGCAAGCAAGACAAGAGTTAGGTGAAGACGTAGTTGAACAGGAAAAGAAAATTGCTGACATCCAAGAACAAATTGAAGAAGAGAAAAAGAAAAAACGAGATGAAATGGATTATAACAAGCTTAGTGATTTAAAAAATTCTTTAGTTGTTGAGCAAGCGGCCTTAACACGAAATAAAGATTTAATTTTATCAATTGATAATGAAGTTAGGGAGGCTAGACGCAGAGGAAGGCTAACAGATTTTGAAAGGATTGTAGAAGATTATAAAAATCAACAAATTGAACGACAAAAGGATTATGATGATGCTTTAGCAAAATTAAATCTCAATAAAGAGGAAACGCTTAAAGCAATTAAGACAGAAGAAGATGCTTATTTGAGATTAAGAAACACTATAGTTACTCAATCTAAAGAAGCCACTGAATTGTTTACTAGTTATGTCGAAAGTCAAGAAAAAAAGACTGTTGATTCTATTAATAAAATGATTGATAAATTCAAAGAACTTTCTAGTACAATGCAAAATACAGGTAGCGGAAAAACAGTAAAAAATTTAGATATACCAAAATTTGCTAATGGTGTTACTAATTTTAGTGGCGGATTGGCGATGGTGGGAGAACAGGGGGCTGAGATGGTGCGATTGCCGCGCGGTTCTGATGTTGTACCAAATAACAAATTAGGCGGGAACACCATTAATCTTTATATTTCGGGGAATAACGTTTTGGATAAAAACGATGTGATTGAAAAAATAGGTGATCCAATTATATCAATTCTAAAACAGCATTTTGCGGTTGCTTAAATCGTAATTTAGTGGTATGTATTATGTATGAAAAAACACACATTAAAGTTTAATGGTATATGGTGGAAGTATTTGTTAATTAATATTGGATTGTTAATCCTTAGTGTAGTTAGTTATGGGTTACTTTCTCCTTTATTCTTTTTTTGGAATATTAACTATATAATTACAAATATCGAAATCATAGAAAATAAATAAAAAATAATTTCAATTATTTTTTTTATAGTATAATAATATTGTTAGGATTTTGAGTCCTATATCTTATTATATTTTATGATTAAACTTTACCTTGCTGACGTTGACATCTCGTCTTATGTAAGCACAAGAAGCTTAAAGATAGTTGAGCAAGTGCAGAATAAGGCTAATACTTGCGGATTTGATATAATTGTTGGAGGAGACCAGCCTATAGATAATCAAGAAATTAAGATTTTTGATGCTTTTGAAATTATTTCTTATTCAGGCACGGCTTTAGTGGTTAAAAAGAAAACATTATCTGATATAGACATTATTACTCATTATAAACTTAGAGCAAATCAGGAGATATGGCTTGGTATAGGATTAAGCACAGAAGAGAAAGTAACTATTTCATCTTTAGTTGAGAGTGGAAATAATATAAATATAACATTAGAAAGTGCTGCTGTTTCTGCTCATAGTGCAGGAGAATACGCAGGCGAAAAGATTTTTGGTGGTGTTGTGCAGAATGTGGGAATTTCGACAAATGTTTTATCGGAAAATGTGGCGTATAGCGTGCAGTGTATCGATTTCACAAAAGAATTTGACAGAAAAGAGGTTAATGACAGCTGGGAAAATAAAAACGCAAGACAGATAATAGTGGGGTTCGTAACCGAAGACCTGAACAACATGAATATGATTATAGATACGATGGATTATGCTAATGATGGAGCAATTCAATCCGCATGGGGAATAATTAATGATGCCGCGTTACCTATTATTAATACAAATGACATAATTAATGGTAATGGGACATCATCAGGTGTTTTTTCTTGGGTGTATGCCAGTGGAGCAGCAGATTATAGATTAACATTATCTAGTACAGATTATTCTTCGTATGTGGGAGTAAGTTCTGGACAGCCGACAAAAGGTAAAATGGGATTATGGATTAAATTCCCATCAACTAATATTATTACATCTATTAGATTATATTGTTCTAGTGATGCCGCAATTACAAACATGAAAGGTTGGTATTTAACTCCTATATTTCCTGATGGTAATTGGCATTTTTGTGAAATTGACATGTCAAAAACTGCTGATTTTACAGCTGGAACGGTTGATTGGACGGCTATAATTAGAATTGCTTTAGCTATAGATCAAACAGCAAGCGGAATAATTACAATAGATAATTGGCGAATTTATGAAGATGATTTCTTTACTTTCTTTAATCTTGAAGCTGGTGCAACTTTAGATAGTTTCGCCGCTCCTTTTCAAAGACCAACGGCGACAATAGATGCTCTCGCTAAACTCAATTCTTATTTTTGGTATATTGATTATGATAGGGATATACATTTCAAATCAATGGATAGCGACTCTGCGCCGTGGCAATTATCAGATGGCTCACAGTTATTGTTTGACATGAGTGAGAGTGGCTGGACTCTATCTAACAATGATAAATGGTACATTACAGCGAATAAATCACAGAAAACTGTTACAAGTGCAACGCCAACAACTATCACAGGAACTTATAATCTAAGCACAAGAGAAGACGGCACTACAAGTCCTACTAGTGATCGTATAATGATTCATGTATATATTGAGAACACAGTACCAACTTCAATTGATTTAATCTTTTCAACTAATTCAGGCGTGGATTATTTTAGTTATAGTTGGACTACGAATTTAAAACTTGGATATAATAAACTATTAATTGCTAAGTCCGCTTTTACTTCAACAGGACTTCCAGACTGGGGAGTAATACGGAAAGTAGATTTTCAATTTACTCATTCAAATAATGATCCTGATGTAACGATAGATTCTATCTGGATGCTTGAAGCTTCAAATAAATTCTATAATGGTGATAATATAAGTGTTAATATTGACACTTCACAATTGAAAAATGCTCAAACTGTAGCAGGTGGGACAGAAGATTCAGCTTCTACTTATTCACAAGTCGTTCAAGGCGATAATGCAGTTAGGGAATGGATATTAAAGAATAAATTTAAGAATTTAGTTATTAAATTAGATAATAATACTAGTATAGATACTTGTGAAGGCGGAACTACCACAACTAATATTACAGCCACAGCACACGCATTAATTACAGGTGATTATATTGTTAATAGAACAAGATCAAATGCCGTTAGACAAATCACAAAAGTTAATGATGATAATTTCACTGTTGAAGCTGTAACGAGCCAAACTAATGGTGACACTTTTTCTAAATTCGCATCAACTCAAACCGTTGGAGTGGAGAATTTAGTTGATGAAACAACCGTAAATTATGTCTCGAATTTCTCTGAAAAGTCTATTAGAGCAACTGATGCCACTACAACACTTACCACTTCCGATTTCCTTTTATTTACATATACAGAAAAAATTGATATTGTAACTCAATATAAAGACAATACGTCAATTACAAGAATGAGGTTGTTATTAGGACATGGGGACGGTCAATTCGATGGAGCTAAGATTGATGACAATAGTTTGGATTCAAGGACTGCCGCTAGAGATAGGGCAAGGGCAGAAGTAGATCAATATAAGAATCCTGTTGTTACAATTAATTTTGATACTGATTTTGATGGATTAAAAGCAGGGCAATTAATGACAATCAAAGATTCAAATAAAGTTATGTTTGAAGAATTATTAATTCAGAAAGTAGCCAAACAATACAATCAAGATTACATGAAATGCAAAGTTACTTGTGCTACCACTTTATTTGGAATAATCGAATATTTCCAAAAATTGTCTACAACTATATCAGGGGCTTTTGTTGTTGATAACGCTGTGATTGAATTAGTCGAAAGCGAATTTCCTATTATAACGATAAGTGAAAGCCATACAACAGGAGCGACTGAACAGGTAACATCAACTGAGACACAAACAACAACTTCCAGTGATGAGACGGAAAAGGATAAAACCAACAAATACCAGCCTGAAAGTGCTAGTGATATTATTGACGGTTTAGATGTTGCAGGCGGTTGGACTGCGGTTAATGGTACGATTACAACAGTAACCGATGAACACATTGATACAACAGCCTCATTATCATTAAATAAAACGGCTGTATCTGCTGGCACTTATATGTATATTAACTTAGCTAGCCCTGTTAATTTAACGGATAAATTTATAAATTATTGGTTTAAGGTAAAAGATAATTCGGTAAAAGCTAAAATTAAAGATTTAAGAATTTATTTTTCGAGTCATGCGACTAATCCTTTATTGGATTATCGAGTATTTTTGAATTTAAATGATTATCTTGCCGTGTCTGAATTATGGCGTCAAATTAAATTTAAATTAACCGATCCTGACTATATTGAGTCAGGAAGTTTTGATATCACGAATATTCAAACAATTACATTACAATATCTTACTGTTAATACTACAGATACAACAGCGTCTGGTGATGTTTTATTTGATTATATGTATACAACAGACGCAACAAAATCTCAAACAGTATATGGAGTCGGTGCTTACGAATAAAAATATTGATTACTTTTGTTTTTCTAAGTATACTTCTAATAGTAGAAGCCCCAGAGGTTCATAATCTCTTGGCTTATGCTCAATCATTTACGAAAAAACAAGGAACTAGCAGGAATTAAAGGACTGCATAATTTCGTGATTTGCAAACCTTTAAATAAAATAGCTAAAGAACTTGAACAGATCCTTGGTCAAGGTAATTTATCATGGGAAGCTTTTCAATATCACTGGACAGAATTTAAAAAACATTGTCAAAAAAGAGAAACATTATATGAAAATATTATTCCTACGGCAGGAAGATCAGTACTAGCTCAAAGACTAGCTAATACTACTACTTATACAGGAATTATTAATTATGGGGCTTTAGGCTCAGGCAGCGCTTCGCCAGCTAATAGTAACACAACACTTGGGACTGAGACGTACAGAAAAGCTACGTCAAGTCAAACATCAGCAAGCAATATAGCCTATATAAGTAATTTCTACACTGCAACTGAAACTTCGGGTACTTATGCAGAAGCAGGCTGGTTTATTGATGGCGCTGCAAGTGCTAATACAGGGCAGTTATTTTCACGTTTTTTAATTTCAGTTTCCAAGGCAGTAACTGAAACGCTAACAGTAGAATCTACATTTACTTTCTCTTAATCATGAGTGTTCTTGATTCATCACAGGTAACTTTAGGTCAGGATATTCTTGCTACTCACTTTAATAATCTTCGTAAAGACGTATTAGTGTGTGGTGGTGATTATGTCGTGTCCACAGGTTCAGCGAATGCTTATGTCGTGGCTATTGATGCACAGATTACAGCCTATGAAGCTGGACTTACAATTAAATTTAAAGCTAATTTTGCCAATACTGGAGCATGCACCGTTAATGTTAATACAATAGGGGCGACCGCCATTAAAGATGTAAGTGGAAATGAAATTTCTCCTAGTACAATTAGGAATGGACAGGTTGTAATTTTAACTCATGATGGTACAAATTTCCAGTTAATGAGTAAGCCAAATAATTCTTTTTTCGATCAAGGAATTTTCGGGTTGCCAGCTCCTTGGTTCTGGGATCAAAATAACCCCACTGATACAATGCCTTATTATACCGACAACACAGAACATATCCCTAACGCTTACACGACTTCATTAACTATGTATCATGTTAATAGTGCACCAGATATAAGAGCTATTACTTCAGATTGGGCGGCTGCGGATGCTATTAGAGGGGTCGCTGTAATAGGCGATTATTTATATGTATTATTAAGAGATAATGGAGCTCCATTGCATAGAGTGTATAGATACGATAAAGATGACTTAGCGGCAGGTGGGACTCAAATGACATATGCAGGTTTCGGGACGACAGATGCGACTTACATGTTTACTGATGGCACTTATTTATTTTTCACGAAACAAGCAGGGAATACAGCTAATGATTATGATATACGAAGACTTACAATTAATGGAACAACGTTAGATTCCGCATCAGATTTTGCTTTAGCGGGGACACCAAGTTTTGGTGGTGCAATAGGAGCGAATACTAATTATATTTATGTAAGTACCGCTACAGATTATTTTAAATATAATTTTGCTGGAACACAGCAATCAACTTCTAATCATAATTTCGGGGCAACAACTAAATTCATGGCAGGATTTGGCGAGGTTAATACGGTGTATGGATTGAATGATAGAGCCCCAGACGTGTTATATAAACTATATTTATGAAATGTCAAATCCATGCTTACAGAAAGATAAATTAGATCAAAACTTAAAAGATCATGAAGAGTTTAAATCTGATCTCTTAAAGCTCCATGAAGCTAAACATGATATTTATAATAGAATACAAGTGCTAGAATTATCTCTTTCGGAACGACTGGCTTCATTAGAAAAGCAAATTATACCTTTTAATTTAATCCCTCAAAAACTTGATGAAATGATGGCTAAATTTAATGAGTTTTTACAAAATTATGGCAAAGAAACAGAAAAACTTAAAAATAATATAGTTGAGACTTTAACATTAAAAGAAAATATGGTAACAAAAAAAGATTTAATGATTATTATAAAAGATGGTAAATATCAAAAATTATGGGGAGGATTAATAGGAGCGATCATAACATTTATTATTTTAGGGATTATTGGCTTTACCACTAATCTCACATCTTAATTCTAAATTATGAAAAACATATCTTATCCTTTCGAAAATGAATTTAGGATTTCACAATATTTTGGTGAGAATCCACAACTTTATTCTCAGTTTAATTTAGCAGGTCATAACGGTTTAGATTTCGCAATTCCAGAAAGTACACCAATTTTAACAGTAGATGATGGCGTAGTGAATTATATAGGTTGTGATGAGGATGGCTATGGTCATTACATTAGGATCAATCACAACGGCTTTCAGACAATTTATGCTCACGGCAAAGAAGTTATTTGTAAACAAATTGGGATAAAAGTTAAAAAAGGAGATTGCGTTTTGATTTCAGGTAATACTGGGTTTTCAACAGGCGCACATCTTCATTTCGGATTGCGTGAAATCGACAGCAAGGGAAGCGTTTTAAACTACAAAAACGGATATTTAGGATATATTGATCCGCTTTCTTGGTTAAACGCACAGGAGACGGCTCAAGACGTGTCAGGATTAAAGGGGTGGGAGAAGCAAGCGGTAGACTATTGGTTAAATAATGGGTTATTACAGGATGGAAATATAAATAGTGATAAGGCTTGGTTTTTAGAGATTTTAAGAAAATATCATATTCTGAACGTTGAACCTTTACAAAAATTTGCTCTATCAATGAGCAATATTTAACCAATACTTATTATGACAATCGAAACAGAACAATTTTTAAAAGACGAGGTAAAGTCTTTTGTGACTACGTTTATCGCCATGATGGTTTTATTTGAATCTGCTGTGCTAGGTTCGTTATGGAGGGGGGATCTTGACACAACCACCTTAATGGTGCTAGGAGGGGCTTGTTTAAGGAGTGCCATAAAGGCTCTTATTGCTTTATTGGCTCCACAGTTTACAAAAACAATCATACCTACTCGTGCCGCAGAAGTTATTACAGAAGAACCAATAATAAAACTTGCTAATTTACCAAATAAAGAACAAGATGAAGCATGATCTAATAATCAAAACATATGAATACTTTATTATCAATTTTATTAGGAGTTTTAGTTTTTTATATTATCATCACTTTTCTACTTCCTCTATTATCAGGAATAGTGCTAACAATCGTAACAATCTTTGTTGTTTGTGCGGCTATCGCTTGGCTACTTAAATTCGCTGGGATTGATGTGATTAATAAATAATCATGTAGTAAATTATTCTATGTTTTCATAAAAAGATGTAAGAATCCTTTATTTAAGCCACGAAACCATATAGTGGAGATGTAGTGGTTTGTTATTTTGGCGAGTAGTCATTCTTTTGTTCTAACCTTGATTTTATTTTCATTTTAAATATAATATTTACGGTGGCGGAAAATGGATCGTCAGTCCTAACGCACATCGTATAATCTGTAAAGATTATATAAGAACGTCTTGTTCTGAAGATGGTTTATATTTATATAAATAATAAAGCGTAAAAAGGTAGTATAATATTAATACTTCCCTCATAAGCACTAACCGAAAAACTTATTACAGATGGCTAGGTTAGTTAAGGTAAAAAATCCTTCTATCGTTAAAATTTAATTTGATCAATTAAATTGATAGTGGCTGAATAATTTATATATAAAAATATTGTGAGTAATCTGAAATCTCACCCAAAATAAATAAGCTTAAATAATCACTATTGTTGGCTTCATGCCATTAGATTATTTAGGCTTATTTAATGAAAGTTAAAATATGCTTAACCACTTCAACATTAACCGCATTGCCTAAACATTTATAACGTTGACTGTTACTCAGTCCTTCCGTCCAATCATCAGGCAAGCATTGTAATCTTTCGCATTCTATGGGGTGTAACTTTCTATATACGTCAACATCAACATTCCCAATTAAATTGTCTTTTTGTACCGTAGTTAATGAGTTTGTTTTGCCATCTAAACGAGGCTCTAGTTGTTGTTGAGTTGTAAGACCGTCTTGATTGTATCTACCTCTTTGAGCAATACAATATAATCCAGTCTTTGCACCTCTACCTCCACCTAAAGCCGATAAAGTTACCGATTTTCCCTCTATACTATAAACTCTATCTCCTTGACCACCTGAATTAAAATGACCTAATTTAATTAATTGTCTTGAATGTTTTTCAAAATAATCTCTAGGACAAGCCCTTGAATAAGTAGCAGTTACACATAAACTTTTTTCTTTTGTTTCAATTCCATCAATTAAAATATCTTTAAGAAAAATCTTTTTATCTTCTGGAAGCGTTATGTCCGTTTGTTTATATTGATTGTTAATCAATTCACCGATCCAGAAAAGACGCTTTCTTTGCTGTGCAGAAACTAAAGCTGCATTGATCATAATAGGCTGAACGTTTAATATTTGACTGATTTGATCCTTGCTCTCTTTTGGCATTGAAGCCACGTTTTCAAGAATAAAGTGCCGAGGTTTTTTCTTTTGTAAAATCTCTACATATTTATAGAACAATCCACTTCGTGAACCATCTAATCCTTTTCTATCTCTTTTAGCGATACTTAGGTCTTGGCATGGAGAACCACCCACTAATAAATCAAAATCAGAAAGCGCATCAACATCTACTTGAGTTATATCTCCAAAATTATGATGAGTAGGAAAGTGTTTTTGATAAATTTGAATAGCGAATTTATCTATTTCGCTATATCCAACGCATTCAAC
>Ga0208245_1000443_pt1 | contig 34542 bp, 51 predicted proteins | sample RifOxyC1_FD_184035 | JGI IMG/M metagenome (GOLD analysis project Ga0208245, IMG submission 184035) | Soil microbial communities from Rifle, Colorado - Rifle Oxygen_injection C1 (SPAdes) | ecosystem: Environmental > Terrestrial > Deep subsurface > Rock core/Sediment | place: Rifle, Colorado... | reverse complement strand
ATTGCTGATTACAATGGGATGCCAAATGTAACAACACTAGAATACCGCCCGCAGAGTTGGCTAGTACGGTGTAAGAATTGTGGCAATAAAAAAGAAACAACCGAAGGGTGTATTACGACAAATGCCGTTTCATGCTTATCGTGTGCTGGAACTTCTAAAGATATTTTCAAACAAACATGAAACTCGACTACAAGAAAATGCTGCAGGAGATAGACGAACTTGTGCAGGATGACTTTTGTTTGCAAATGGAAACGGAATCGAATTTAAAAAGTCCCAAATTCACAACAGAAGATTCCAAGAAAATGGCTCGGAAAATATGCGATGTATATGTAATTGCACATAGCATCCATTGTGCTTTTTGTGATAAAAAATACCGTATATGAAAACAAAACCATCAGACATGCCAGAAGGATTTGAACAACTATTCGGAACTCTTAAGCCCGAAGTTTTAACGCCAGAGCAGGAATTCGGTAAGGCTTTACTCAAAATAAGAAAACCAAATGATAATAGATAGCACAACCTACTTGAAGAGTGATTTTGTTACCCTATGTATACGCAGTTAACATAGGTTTTTTCTCTTCGAGTAGGTTGTATTGTCTATTAAAACAAAAACACATGGAACAACAAAGAACTTGGGCTGAATATAAAGCTCCTTTCGTACTCCGTGAAAACCAGAAGGGCGACCCTGTTATGGAAGAATGGGTTTGGAAGGAAGCAAGAAACTACAACAGATTGCACTCGGAAGCCGTAAGAAAATTTAACCAATTCGCAATATGAAAGAAAAAAATGCTCAATCGTTATTTACTAAAAATATTCTCGATATAGATTCTGCTCTTTGCAAAGCCATGAATTGCGTATCTAGTTTTGCGTTTGAATTAAAGATCAGTAAAAGCAACTGTTTATCGTTTGATAGCATAAAGGCTCACCAAGTAACTGCACTACTACAGGCCAAAACTATAGGAGTTTACCATAAGATAAGCGATATAATGTTCAAGCCAAAGGAAGGAAGATTTGCAAGCCCAAAACCTTTTGATTGTTTTCTCCTCCGTGACGCCATATCTTTTGTTGTGATTATGTGGTATGTGCCTCGAAAGAGAAAAGAGTTCCACTTCATAGAAATAACACAATTCTTAGACTGTATAGATATATCGGGAAGGAAATCGTTGACTTACGAAAAGTCGAAAGAAATCTGCCAATTAAATTATAAACCGCATGACTAAAACACTTAAGTCGCATTACGAAAGATTTAAACGGGAAATTCTAAGATTAAAAAAACTATGGGGTATATCCGACTGGCAATTTTATTTTAGTTTTGGCGAACTACCATCAGATGTACAAGCTAGATGTATCCGCAGTCTGGATTCACGCAAGATAAGTTTTAGATATAATAATATAAATCCCGAAGGGCATACAGATACAGTCGAATTATGCGCTAGACATGAAATGATACATGTTTTAGTTGGAGAATTGGGTGTGTTAGCTGTAAATAGATTCGTGCAAGAAACGGAAATCGAATCAGCAGAAGAGACGATAGTGTCAAGACTTTTAAATATTTTGAAATATGACTGACAAAGACCTCATAGAATTACACATGAAATTCGTACAAAGAAACAAATCTGCAAATATCAATTATCTCGCAGGAGCGCAGGCTATAATGGAAGAAATCTGCCACCGACTCGACCTAGAACGAAACTTAAATATATCTTCTAAATCTTTACCAATCGAAACATGAAAAAAGCAACAGGTAAGAAAATTACCTATCCGAAATTTGACGGTGTAACGCTCGACCCACCTCACCGTAAGCAATTCGATCGCGTAGCCAGTGCGGTTAAACATGGATTCAAGATAACCAAACACAAATGATAATCGCTTCACCACTTCTATATCACAAGGAATGGTCAATAGTAGGGAGAGATAGTAAAAAAGTTATCTCTGTACATCCCACGCTTGGACTCGCTCTCGGCGCTTATGAGAAAATGCCGGAAGACGAAAGATACGAGAGTTACATCACCCCTTTTTGAAAATTCCCCGAAGGGAGTTTTCTGGCCAGCGTACCTTTTACGGTAGTGGCTATACTTTAGGTTGATTAACCTTACTACCGAGATAATCCTGCACAAAAGCTTTCACTAAAGACCTCCCGAATATCAATACGACGTTAAGCAGTATCACGTACCATCTAAGCATTGAAAACGCTTCAGGCGACTGGAAATAGGCTATTGTGTCGAACATACCGAGCGTAACCGCTGTAATAACCACCGAGAGAGTATGTTTGTAGGTTTTTGGGTAAGTTTTTTTGAAGTATTCTTTTGTGGCGACTGCTTCGGTCCAAAACCCGATTAACCAGTTTTTTTTAGTGCCCATAATTGATTGATTAAAAAATTACTTACGTCTGATAAAATGTGCCGAACCTGTGATTTCTCCATAAGCTGTAATTAGTTTTTTCTTCCCATCCCACGGGTCTGCAATCCTATATTTACCGAATATATTCCTACCAAGACATACTACCCAATGCGAATAGTCTACCTCTAGGATTACAGCCTTGTCCGGGTCTTCTACCGAAGCCATAATTTCAGCGTCTTTCCTGCCGTATAATCGTTTCTCAAACTTCATGGCTTTCAAAGTAAGATTCTTCCATGTTACTAATCCTTCCTTTGTGAACCACTCGTTATGCCCTGCAATCTGCTCAGGACTTCCCCAAATCCCGAAGTAGTCTGTTAGCATAGACATCGCTGTAACCGTGCAACCGAATCTTCCCACAAGAAGACTTGATACTCCTATCTTACATTTACTCCACCGTGGATTTCTCTGAGATAAAATAACCATGATAATTACGATTAGATGTTAAAAGGAAACATTTATGAGAACAAAATTGTATATTTTTAAATTTATGTTTTTTCTGATACCTATAAAATTTTTCACCACAACCCTTACAAAACTTAAAATCATTTTGATTATACTTCGATATTCTTTTATGTTTTTCAAATTTAGTATGTTCACTTCTGGTTTTATATAATTTAAGATTTTCTATTCTGTTGTCACTTCTATTGTGGTTTACATGATGTATATTTTCTTCTCCCTGAAGTTCTCTTCCGAGAAATTGTTCCATGATATGCCTATGAAGATACTTTCTTTTACCGTTTTCTGTTATTAGTATATATCCATCTTTTCTGACGCACCCTCCAGTTTTTTTAGCAGACATAATTTTAAAGAATTATATTATCTGCACCAAGAGTACACGACTGCCTGCCTAAAGTAAACTTTTTTTGGTTAAACCTTCCATTTCTTGTTTGTCTTCCTAATGTTTTTGACCTTCATTCCATTCATACCTTTCATCATTTTTGCCATCTTTGCTGGCTTCATCATCATTTTTTTCATAAATTACATTGTTAAATTTACAATATATGAATAAACAGTGCTAATTTCTTTTATCACTTCTGGCGTGTACGATAATCGTAATAAGATAATCATAAACATAATCACAAGCACTTTCCTATCAATCGAAACTAGCTTATCAAGATGCGCGTCCAGCTTGGTCTCGTGCGCTTCGTATCCTTTCGTTAGATTCTTTATGGCTTCTGAATGTTCCCCGCAGAGGTGGGTCATTTGACTTGTTTTAAATTATGTGGTAAGAGGTAGGTATATGGGATGTTGCTTATTACTTTTAGTGGCGGCTTGTGTAGGTATAATCTCTTGGAAAGCGGCTTTTGTGATTCTTGCTATTGCTTTTATTTGTAGTATTGGTGAGTGATTACTTAAAACTAAAATTATTACTAAATTCATAAGAGAAACATATACGGCTTATAGGTATTTCAAGAATCCAAGAAGGAAACCACAAGTAATGAAATATAATTTATCATACGAAAAAGCGATTGAATTTTGTGATTCATATCCCGTGACTCCTAGTTCAAGCGTTGGGTTTAAAAAAGACATATAATTATTTTGGGAAATATCCAAATTCATTTATATCATCTCCTGCAAATTGAACATCTTTTGCTTTAACATCAAACGAATGAACGGTTTCTTTTCCTTCTCGTGACAATTCAGCATATTTTTTAGAAAGAGTCACCCAGTCACCGCTATTTAATTTGTTGCTTGGAGATGCCCTGTAAATAGTAACATTTGCTTCGGGATTTCCTTTTACTTCCATTAAAACAGATAAAGATTCACGCGTGGCGATTCCGTAATCTCCTTGTTGTTTTATTTGTGCGTAATACTCAGGATGTTGATAAAAATCTTTTGGCATACTTTCTCCACTTTTAGTAATATCAGAAGCAAAATCACCAGTTTCTGTTGGGCGGTGAGCCATTTGGTAGCTCTTTTTAGATTTTAATCCAGTAGTGTCTTCCCAAAGTTTTGTTATTTGTTCTCTCCCTTTAATGCCTTGCTCTCTTAAACCATCACGAAGGGCAGGATTCATTCTATTAAAGAATTCCTCCGCGCTCTTATACTTCTTGGCTTCTTGGATTAAATCCATATTTGTTTTTGTTTTCTCCATTGTAGCACTTTTAAGCCCTGTTGTCGAGCCTTCGGCAGTCTTGTTTAAAGATTTCTTCGGTGGATTGACTTCTTTCAGGATTTGTGCTACACTCTCTAGTATGGGATTTGTAGTATTCATTTTAGTAGCACTTTGGGCGGTATTCAGATTACCTAAACTGTTTTCGTAATCTTTTACGTTACCCATTGCGCTTTTCATGGCTTCGGAAGGTTCGAGTTTAACACCTGTTGTTTCGCCGAACTTGGAAGCCATAGACATTCCTTTTATCGCTCCGCCTAATTCTGCACCGATTACTGTTCCTAGCGGTCCGAAATGCGATCCTACCACCGCTCCAACTGTTTGAGCGAAGTACTTGCCAAGCCTGCCTCCTTTAACCTTCTTTCCGTCGAGTTTTTCAAGATATTCCATAACTGTATAGTATTTTGCTAATTCCTGATTGAGTGCTTTGACGTCAGCAGATTTTGTATTTTTTTCTATGATTTCCTTTAAAGATTTGGCAATTAACTTATCAATAATTTTACTTTCAGGATTCAGGTAATTTACATTTGCATATTTATCAACTTTAAAGTCCTGTACGTCATAAAGGTTTAAATATGGATCGCCGGTGCTTATTCCTTCAACCCACGGCTTTCCAGTAGAGTCAACCGCATCTAATTTATAACCAGCAATATCATCAGCAACAGTGTTTAATGCTCTTAATTTCGCACCGCCTTTTACTTTGCTGTTTTTCACCGCATCAGATAGATATGATTCTACTTCTGATAGTTTTATGGTATTGTCTTCGGCCTTGAGTATTTTACTAATTATGTCCTCTTGTGGTTTTAAGTATTCTGTCATTTGATCTACCGCTCCGCCATCTAAGGTTGTGCGTATAGTCCCGTTTTTATCAACATTTATATCTAAGTCGGTTTTAGAAACTATGTCTTTTACGTCAACACCTTTTTTGGTAGCATTTTCTACAAATTTTCTTATAGGAGTATTGCCACTTTCTAATTGAGACAATTCTGTCTTTCTAGTTTCAGCTATTTTCATAGGGTCTTTTTCGAAAATACCCGTAGCGATTTCACCTGTCTTTGTTGCAACTTCGCCAGCCTTGCTTAACGCCTTTTCTGCAACACCACTTTCTATAATTTTATTCCCTAACGCTTTTGTTGTTGGATTTGTAAAAAGCTCACCTGTTATCATCCATGTTAAATTATTCAAAGATTTTATTATCGCCTCCTCGCCTTCAGGAGTAGTTGCTAGTTTCTCAGCAATCAATTGATTCCCAGGTTGCATTTTCTCGATAAAGAAATTCGCCATATCGCTTATGACTGGTGTATTTTGGAATACTGCAAGTAATGGCGCTGTGGTAACTGCCACCCCTCCACTTATAACATCCTGTAGATTTGAAACCGTCTGCACCATAGCGTCCGAATACTCTTGTGGTGTACTTTCAGAAGTAAGATTGCTCGCTATCTCCTGATCGCTCTTGGCCGCTTCGCTTAAAGTACTAATTCCTTCCTTTGCTATGTCGATTGTGTCCTTAGTCATTTCGTAAGGTGCTTTCACTATGTCGACAGCCGCCTTTACAGGTGATAAAACGGCCTGTCCGATAGGTGACGTAGCCGCATCATAAACAGCCTGCCCTCCTGGTATTTCTTCAGCCACCTTTTCTGTCATGCTTTTTTCAGGCGTATATTCTTTTCTTATATCTGTAGTTGTATCACCAGCTCCTAGCTTGCCAGTTTCTCCTGTCGCAAGCGAAACATCTTGCGCTCGAACACTACTCTTAATCTTATCAAGTACGCTTGTTAAACCCTCACTTGCCGCGATTGTGTCGTATTTACCTGCGGAAATTTCAGCCTTGAGCCTTTCTTGGTCTTCCCGTGAAAGCAAACCGTCTTTCGCCGCCTGTAATACTTCTTTTAATGTTTTAGCCATAAATTAAGTTAAATTACCAGTTATAAGTATCAAGACCTTCGACATCTGTTGTAGTGTCTACATCGCCAAAGACAGGATCGACATAGGTTTCTTCTTCTATTAAACCTAATTCTTGTTTAATCGCATTAACTCTTTCTTCGCCTAATTGTCTCGTCAGTCTATCTATTTCCGACTGACTTACAAAATTCATTTCAAGTCCCTTCTTGTCTAACTCCGCTTGTCGTGAAAATAATTCCATCAAATATGTATCAGCAGAAGCATTTGACAAGATGTCTATCGTGTCTTGCATCTCTGCTCTTTGCTCGTCCGTAAGCTTCTGGCCAGTATTCAATTTGTTATAATACTGTTCAAGACTATTTATAAGACTTGTTGCATTTTCTACATTTGCGACCTCTGTTTCCCTCGCGACACTTCTTGGGTCAACAACTTTCAAGAAATTAACGATTGTAGCTACATCGGCAATACCAGTCCCTGACGAAAGTAAATCTGGCAAAGAAGCCAATTTTAAACTTATTTCATTGTAATTTTCTCGTATAGGCTTTACTTCGGTAGACATACTCTCCTGCAAAGTCTTATCTGAATCCGTAACATATCCTAGAATCTTTTTCGCTTCGGCAAGGCTTTCAGCCTCTCCTGAATTTACCAACCCTACCATGTTTTTAGCCGCCTCCGCCCGTTCATCTGCTGTCCCTCCTAGTCCGTAAACTAAAGCTTGTGCCTGCATAGTTAGAGTATCTCCACCGGTTTCGACTCCCAGCTTCTGCGAATTTGTATTAACTACATAGCCTCCTGTTTTATTTGTAATCATATCTGCTACTTGGCTAAATGAAATTGTATGCCTTGCGATAGTTTCATCTCCCGTACTATTTGAATCGATATAAGTAATAATTTGATTTAGCGTATCAACACTTTCGATAAAGCCTACATGCCCATTTACGGCATAAGAGCCTGTAGCGGGCAAAACAAGAGCCATCCCTGCTTGTGGCATTGAAATCCCATAATCTACCAATGCTAATTTATCGGTATATAAATCAGTGAAAGGCCTATCGCCTCCAAATAAATCATTTACGAAGGCTCCACACTGGCCACCATCGGCTCCAACAGTTGCATTGACTTGCAAGCTGACTGAACCGTCAGAATTAGTTACAGTAGTAACCTCGTATTCGCTATCCGTAGGGATGTAGACACCGCCAGTATTCCCATAAATTTCCTGTTCTGCGGCTTTTGCCTCGTAATAATCAACCCAATCAGAAGCGGAAACTGGAATTCCTTGTGCTTGTTTGTCGGCAATCGTAGCCTCTGCTTGACTTAATTTTAATTCCGCCTGATAAATAGGGTTATTTTCGTCTGGTATATCCATCGAAATAGCAAATTGAGCCAGTTCGTCTTCCGAATAATTCCCGCTTTTAACAAGCTGTAGATAGTTATAAACTTTTTTAGCTTCATCCGTGGCTATGCCCTGTAATTGTAGGCCGAAATCATAATTAAATTGATCTAAGGCAGCCTGTTTCGTAGCCGTATCAAGTGTTTTATCGTCTCTTATTGATTGGGCACCCGTGTAATACCCATAGGCCGTATCAAAATCCACGCCTAATTGATTCGCGAAGCCTTGTATCGTCTCAACGCTCATTTCCGTTCCGGCGTTTACCGTGGTCTGGAAACTTTCAAGTGCGGATTGAGTTGCTGCTTGTTCTCTAATCTGTGTTTCCGAATATGTCGAATACGCGTTCATGTAGTCAGTTTCGGCCTGTTGTACCTCGAGATATGCGTTATCATAATCCTGTTGGTATTGTTCGATTAAAGACTGATTGCCTTCGCGTTGTGCTTGTTGAAGATTTGCTAAAGCTGTTGCTCTTGCCGTTCTCCCTGCTTGAATTTGCGCTTCATACGCCCTGATATTATTTTCCGTCCTACTCCTATAATCGGATGCTATTAATCCTGCCGTTGTACTCCCTGCACCTTCTCTTGTCGTAGCATTAGCCGCACTTACAGCAGCAGCGGAAGCCCTAGCTTGCTGAGTATATTCCGCAAGAGAAACAGCTTCCCCCGTATCTGCCGCCCCTGCCGACTGCTCGGCACTTGCAAGATTTTGAGCCTGTGAATTTAATTGCGTCTGTACAACATCTTCAATGTCTGTATAGGCAGTTCCTTCGGGGAGACCAAGTTCGGTTTCGGTTTCGACATTTCTATCGTATTCACCTTGTGCCGTTGTTTCAGCTTGGCTTTCCAAGGAAGTATAATCTTCAGCAGTAGCCGGTTCGGCATATTCTCCCAGTGTATAAACACTCTGTGCTTCATTATATGTATAATAATTTGCGGCTTCGGGATTCGTAGCAATAAGCGCATTGTATCCGCCAGGACTCAATCTCGATTCTGCACTCGAAGTATCGAACGCTATTTCCTCCGTTTCTTCATCGTCAGGATATACAGACCGCTGTTCAGCCCGTTGTTCCGGTGTTAAGTTCCCACTTCTTTGAGTAGTCCCGAGCCAATTACTTCTAGTTCCTGTCATATTGTAAAATTAAATTATTAACGATAAGCGATATATCTCATGTTTTGTATATAAGCGTCACTGTTGTCAACAGACCCAGTAAGCGTAGTGTTTGGGGTCATCGTGAACCCTGTATTCGAAATTGTAAAAGCCACTGTGCAATTCTGAGTGCCATCTCTTGTAACAGATGAAGATAGTGTTGATGAGCTGATAAAGCCTGGCGTTATCGCTCCGCTACTTCCTGCGGCCGATACGGACTGTGTTACGCTACTCATAGCGTCTTTTGAATCAGTGACAACAGCTGTTGTTCCAATTGCGGTTGTGCCTGATAAAAACATTACGAAAGTCTGATAATTAGAATTCCCGTCGGGGGCCTGGGTTGCAGTATTCGCATAAGCACCCATCGAACCTGAAATAATCAGAACCTTGGGTCTAAATCCCATAGTTACAGACTGTGAAGAAGTCGAGCCTTGTGCAACATTCGTAAGTGTTCCCTTTACAACATAATCCTGATTAGTAATCACTTCAGTTGTAGAGATTGCCATGCCCAGATATTTCTCAACTGTCCCTGGTGTATGAGAGATAACTCCGGCCGTATTAGATCCAAATACCGGCGATCCTACTGTCAATCCCGTTTGATGATTATCGTAGTAAGGATTGACATTAACTATTGAGCCAGTAGAAGCATTTGCTTTCGCAAATCCTATAAACGCCTGTACTATATCCCCGTATGTTGACGTGGAAAGTTTATAAGCTAAACCGTCTGTTGTTTTTAGATATAACGCATTTCCTGCTGTTATAGATTCACCTGCGACAAAAGTCTTGTTGTAAAAAGTCGGATTAGCCAATCCTTCAGAATCCAAGGCGATTACTTTTCCGGCATCAGCTATTTTGTTTAAAACTTTATTCGTGACAACACCGTTCCCCGCGTCAGCATCCATCCAGTCCGAAGCACCTGCTCCTGATATGTCTGTCCCGACTGTTCCGGTTGAAGTCGAAAGAACCGTGATTGCACTTGAAGAAGTTGTGTTCGCGGAAGTGATTACGAAATGATTTGTATCCCATGTTACGGTTTCTAAACCGCCCGTCGCATCGCGTAGATGTATCTGTATAAACATTGCTACTACAACCATTGACCCAGCACTCGCAAAATTCATATTGCCTACGTTATAAGCAGTCCCGTCAATAGTAATTCTAAAAGAACCATTTGTTACGCCGTGCCATAAAAGATAATTGCTTTGCGCTCCTGTATCACCAGTTAGAAAAGCTGGAGTATACGTAGCATGTTGTGCAACGGTAGTATTTGGAGAAGAAGAAGCAATCGACAGTGTCTCGTTTCCGCCTGCTCCGACTTGAGTTACCGTCACATTCGCTCCTGCTGTAATTTTACTCATTAAATACCCTGGTGTTGTATCTGTTGCTGAAATCTTGACTAAATCTGAAGCCGTTACATCGTCTTGATTTATCCATGTAGTACCATCATTAGAATATTGCACTTTACTTGTCCCCGTAAGCCATCTCATCCACCCGACATTCGTACCTGCACCTGTTGACCTAGAAACCGTAGCTGTTCCTGTAGCGTCAGTGCCTACAATTAATCCCGCACCACCTGTTGCGATAACACCTTGTATTGCCGAGATTATAAGTGCTGGGAAAACAGCGGGTATATTGCAGAATACGGGGTCATCAGCAGCGAATTCATCCTTGAAATTCGCATCCCCCACGGTATAGTCAATACCTGAAATGTCTATACCCCGAACACAACCTGTTGCGCTTAAACCTAGCGCGCCATCCGCTCCGTTAGGACAATAAATCGTTTCCACAAATGAGTCGCTATTCCGCACGCCAAGTAAAAAAGGTGTTGTTATAATCGTACCAGTCCTGTCTTTTGGCGCATCCGTAAAGTACAATGTCGAAGTTACATCTGTATCGTTAAGTCCCGACACAAGGCGTGGATTCGGAGCACCCGGTCTTGACCACTGGAAGTACGTAAGATTTGCGAGCGTAGGTAGTTTAGTTGCATCTGCCATAAAATTAAAATTATGTTATAATTGTACCATTCTGCGTCTCCTAATATTAACTTTCTCCTTAGCTCGAAGACTAAGCCAATTGATGACATGATGATATTTGTCCGAACAAGTAATGTGGATACATACTCTTTGGCAATTTCTAATTGTGGAATTATTCCCATCGAAACTCGGGACCAGATTTGCGTAATCAACATCTCCACCCCACGGACTCCTGCCCCACTCAGACGAGCCCCATCCCCCCGAAGTTCCTAATGTGTATTGTGTCGTCCATTCATATTTAAGTTTATCTATTGAAAATTTGCCTTCAGTATCATAAATATCATATTTAACGTTAATAACCGAACTCGGGGACAGGAATCCTTGCGTATATGTGCCTAGTAGCGTTTTTCGTGAAGAGAGAGAGCCTAGACTCAATTCCTGATAGAAATCCGTTGCTATGGGGCTACCGTCATCTTCCGACCCTGTAAACATTTCGTAAAGAATCGTTTTTGCGTCCGAAGCACCGTAAATCGTTCCGTCATCATCAAGCCATCTTGAAATATTCATCCCTGTAAACTTGCTTATTGTTTTGACTCTTCTTGTCATGCACATCGCGATAACAAGATTGTTTGTACTCGAGTTTTGTGCGCAAGTTAAATATATATAACCTCTCTTTGCATCATAAATTAATGAACCGTTAGTAACATCAATGTTGTCAAAATAAGTATCTCCGAGTAAAACCGGTAAATTACTTTCCTGATCGCTGAAAGGGATATTAGTGGTCCCAACACTCGTAAGTTGCCAGAAACCTTTATTATTTGCATAAATTAAACCGACAGGTGTTGAAATCGCTCCTCTTTCGCCTCCGAAATCATGTCTGTAAAAAACAGGGTCGTCGTTTTTGTAATAAACTCCGGCAATATTTTCAGCGGTTATTTGGAACCCCCATTTACCCTCTTTGCCGAATCCTATAATTGTCTCGCCTAAAGACGAAATACATGTTACCTGCCCACCATTCCTGTAATAAACCTGTCCCGCGTTTGTCATCAAAGTCCCTGTTGTCCATGCCGCCGCCAAAGAAAAGGGTGGATCCGTACCATCGTCAGGAGCGGAATATACTATTGCCGTGTCGTCAGTATCCAAGTCCCCAAGAATCATTCTCGCTCCAAAAATGGCTATTTGATTCGCTTTTGGCGCGATAGCGGATAAATCAGTTATGGCCAGTGTCGAATCTATGCACCACAACCCGTCCGTCTTATTTGTGACAAAGAAAAAATCACCATATCTTACACCCTCAAAAGACGTCCCTGCGAAATCACTTTTTATCGTTGCTACTACCCCTGTACTTTTAGTGTAAATCGCTACTGTCGTATTGTATGCAAAAACATGAATATCATCCGTAAACTTCTCGTACATAGTAATAGCAAACCCCCCTGCGATTTCGTCAAATAATTTACCATACCCTTTTCTCTTTTCGAGCTGCCCCGTCCCTGTAAGAATATAATTTTGTATATTCTGAGCATAAGTAGCGTCAAGTAACTGCGGTAAGTCTTTTATATTAATTCCGTTCTCCGCCATTAGCGAAGTAACGGACGTGGTTTTAATTGAATTTTTGACTACTAACGGTGTGTACATTAAAAGTAATTTGAATAGTTATTTATAATCCCAACATTTGGATTTTTCTTAATATTCGCGAGTAATTCATTGAGAGAACGGTTGAAACGAAAATCTGCTGTGCTTTCTAAATTCGAATCTTCATCCCAAATAAAATATTGAACTTTTAATCCATCTAAAACGCATCTATTGTATTCATCAGGAACGCAAAACAAATCACCAAGTGCCGTGAAAGCGGTTATCTCAGGTATATATCTGAGCGTGTAAATAGTTGATGCTTCTATACCCGTGAATACAACATTCGTGCCATTTATATAATAACCAGTGTCTTGTGACCCGAAATTTGTTAAACATAATTGCGTATCTGTTTGCGTCCCGTTCGTATCAACTAAGAAAAAACCCGTTCCTTTCGGGACAACATCCCTAAAACTAGACGGGAGAGCCTGCGTTGAAGGAGACGCGGTGACGGTATAGCTTTGAGATGCAATAAATCTTTCAGGGTCTGCCTTGCTCAATTTTCTATAAAGAAATTTATTTACATAATCACACCATGAAATATATGTTGCCGAAGGAACATCCGTAATATCCTTAAGTTCCTGTTCGAGTTCTGTTTGTGCTTCTAATAGTGAAATTGTCATATCTTAATTTGTTAAGGAACTAAAACCGAATTCCAAGTAACTAAAGACCCCTTTGTCGCAACTATCCCGTTCCCACTTGTATCAATCGGATTGCCCGTCCCTTCGGTCATAGGATATTTAAACGCATAGGCTCCGCTCGGGACTACGTCAAGGCTATGATGAGCAAGTGCTTCATCTACCGTCCCCAATCTATTCAGTTCATAAATTTGATAAATAGCCCCGTCGAATCCCCATAGCGTCTGCGAATGATGATGCCCGAAAATGAAAGCATTTGTTGAAGTTGGCGGAGTCACAGTAACTGTCGTCGCGTCAACAACTCCGTTGACATACAAATTCCATTGCTTCGTAGTTGTGTTGAAATTTAGCATTAAAGAATACCATGTAAGTAATGACGGGATTGTTGTAAAAGGTTGTATTGTACTCCCGTCGTCAATGCCGAATTTACCTGCTGGTGAACCGCCTTTATTCCCAAAAATTCCCCTAGCACCAGTCTGAGCAATCAAGTAATTACGAGTTGCTCCCGTAGTGAGCGTCTCATAGCGAACTTTCATAAAAAAACATCTATCAGAACTGTTAAGATTTTGTAGTGACGCTACCGATAACGAATTATTGACAACAACCGTACCTCCTGGAAAATCCAAAGAGTAACGCGGGATAACAGGCGCGGCGTCAACCATTAATCGAGTACCAGCCAGACTTCTTACGTCTGAAACTAATCTACTCGTGGCAATCCCCCTATTTGTAGCTGATAAACGTGCCATAATAATAAATTAAGCGGCTAGAATCTGCATGAATAAATAGTTTCCAGTTACAATTGTCTTCGTGATTTGCGTCGAAGATAAATATGCAACAATCCCCGCACTTGCATAAATCCCATAAGGATCAAAATCTATATTTGATATAAAACTCGTTGTACCTGTCGTATGAGCGACTTTAATCGGCGCAATTAAATGTGTAACAGCTCCATCCGCTGGAACCGTTGCCGAATTAACTACATGAAAATAATACGTCCCTGTACCAAGCGTTGAATCAACTGCAACAGAGGCAAGTCTACCAAGTACGCCAGGAGTAGCTTTTGTGATTGAAGACTCCTCTAATGCGGCAGACATATCATTAATTGGCCATGTGTAAGTAGAAACAGCGAGAGGCTTGGATGTCATCCCCATGACATTATTAGTCAAGTCTTCACCGGCTATTCTTGTTACCAAGTTTGTGCCACAAGCGAAAATCTTATAATTGCAAGTATCTGAAATCCCTGTAGTAGCTTTTTTCCCGTAAATCATACCTGTACGATGGTCTATACAATAATCACCATTCCCGAAACCAGTTGTAACGGATATAGCCTTCGCATAACTTGCCAATAGGTTGCTGTCCGCATTCCGCTCGGAATCTTCTGCCAAAATCTGATTAAATTTCTTGAGTTTTGTGAAAATCGTCCCCGTAATCCATGAAAACGAACTGTCCCCATAATTACCAACTACATCACCCAAAGCATTTGCGATATTGGAATTTGCAAGTTTGCCTACGACAATTGTCCCTGCGACTTGCCCTGCATCTGCCGTTAGAACAAAAGTCGTACCATTATAATAATATAATGATACCGTTTCGGCAGTAACCGATAATATGTTTTTTGTTGTCCTATCATCTACCGGCATAGCTCTCTGTTCTGAAACTTCCGACTGTTGTAAATTGCGGATCATTCCTGTCATATAATTTATTGTTAAGGATTTGAATCCCCTTTATGGGGAGGTCTCTTGCGAGACCCCACCTCCCGAAAAAGGGATAATCGGTCTTCCGATTAAGAAACTGAATGAGCAAGCGAAGGCGTGCTATGCGTATGAGCAGGGGCTGTATGAGTGTGAGCCGGTGCCGTATGCGTATGCGCCCCACCTGTGTGAGTATGCCCAGCATCTGTAGCTGTTGCACTCGTCAGGTTATGAGTATGCCCAGCATCCGTAGCTGTTGCACTCGTTAGATTATGAGTATGCCCAGCATCCGTAGCTGTTGCACTCGTCAAAGCATGCGTATGCGCTCCACCTGTGTGAGTATGCCCAGCATCTGTAGCTGTTGCACTCGTCAGGTTATGAGTATGCCCAGCATCTGTCGCAGTCAACCCTGTTGCGCCATGTGTATGTCCAGAAGTAGAAGAGCTAAAGGTCAATAAAGCAATAACATCAGTCGGTTCATTTGTTCCATCTTCCGAATAAACAAACCAAGATAATTGCGACGAAGTTGTTACGGCAAAATCTGTAACGTCTTCAATATGCCGTCTTTTATTAATCGTCCAATTTATCACCCTACTGTCACCATTACTTGAATCATACAAAATAACTTTTACGTTATTCGCTGAATGGCGAGTAGTATTAGCGTTTACGAGAGTGATTTTTGTAATATCACCAGAGGCTGGAGGAACCAAAACATCCTCACCTGTGATAATATCGTGTTCGACGCTATTGGTCAGACCAGCAGTTGTGATATTGGCCGCAGTAACTCGAGAACGAATCCAAAATGCGTTTTGACCATCAAGGGTATCTTCTGCCCAATCAGCCGGAGGAGGGAAAAGAAGAGCACCATCGCGTTGAAATGGACGCAGACCATCTTGAGCCGTTGCGTCAGTATTATCAAATACTCCTATCAAAGTCGCCCAAGCACCACCCCCTTGAGAATACTCCCAAACACAAGCGTTGTTTGAATAAACTCCGACAGTTGCCGACATATCAATACCTATTTCAACGAATTTTTTCAATCCGCCGAAAGCGACGTAGTCGTTTATTTCTTCAGCATCAGGGAAGAGTTGGAAATCTGATGTGTAAATACCGCCTCCACCCATTGTGGAAGAAGTGTAAAGACTCTTATATTGGGGCGCGCCACCATTATAATCGCAAACTTTTGCTAAGTTCATCCCTTGGTTATCAAGAACTGGGACCGTGCCAACTAATCCACCACCATTTGTCCAAACATTATCAACATCTTTCCCCCAAACCAATGGGATATAATCAGTTAGCTGGATTGTAAGATTCGCACCGGCAGAAGCGGTATCTCCTCCCATACTTATCGAAGCTGTACCCGAATCAGCGTTGCCTCCGACACCTATCGAAGCCGTACCCGAAGCCGTGGCGACTGCTCCATCACTATCAGCGTTGCCTCCGACTGAAATCGAGGCTGTACCCGAATCAGCGTTGCCTCCGACTGAAATCGAGGCCGTACCTGAATCAGCGTTGCCTCCGACTGAAATCGAGGCCGTACCTGAAGCCGTGGCGACTGCTCCATCGGAACTCGTAGCACTTGCTCCATCGGAACTCGTAGCAGAAGCACCGCTAGAACCCGTATTGTCAGCTCCATGCGTAGCGATTGTGAATCCTACTGCACCTGCATCTACCGAAGACGGTTGAAAATAAGATGAACCTATTTTCTTTACATCTGCAATTGAAGGCCAGAATTCGATTTCACCGACTGTCGCTGAAACCACCTTAACAGCTCCAACCTGTTGGACTACCTGATCCGGCCCGCTTGGAGCCGAATAGGTATATCCACCAGCCGTTGTAGAATCTAAATAAACGGCGTCACCTATAGTGCGTCCATTTGTATTTAAATCTGTTACCAAGGCTCTTTCGTAAACAAGTCCTGTAGTGCTGGGAAGAATGGCATCCTTAACGACATGAGTCGCTGGGATATTAGCATCTGCATCTGCCTTAACAACTTTTACACCACTGGTCCCCGTATAGGAACTTAGGTATACAAGCGTTCCCGCCGCCAGAGTGCCAACGGTCTCATTGTAAATTTCAATACCATGAGACAAAGAACCATCGGTTTCCTGCACTAACCCTTGCCCTAACATAGTAGGGGCAATTGGAGCAACTATCGTCGGTGCTCCATCCGCAACTGATATAACCGGATTGCCACTATCAGTAACAATAAACCCATCATTAGCTATTATTGCTTTCTTAATCAATAATGGATCTCCATGAGTTGCCATAAATTATTGTGTTAAGAAATTAAAGGTTAATCGTCATCTTCACCAATCTTGCAGCGTCTCTGTGGAATATCTTGGCTCCAAACATAGTTGTACCAAGAATATTAATAGATAGATTCTGTGGTTCTTGTCTCTCCTCAATGTTCGGTTGAGCCTGTACACATAGAGAAGGTGCTCCAATCATACCGAACAAAAGCGTTGAGGTTTCAGTACCGAATACATTTGTACCAGTAGTGAAAGTCTCAGAACCACCAATCTTGCCGTAAGTAGTAAGCGTACAATCGTTTGTTGCGAAAGCAGAAGCGGCTAATTGCGCATTTTGATAATCTCTCCTTTGTTCAACCGAATAATCAAGATAATCGCCCGCACTTGGAGGTGTCGTACCGTTAATTGCTGTAACGAAGATAAGCTTGAAATCAGCAACGTTAGCACCAATCTTGATTTGGCCCGCTGTACATACACCACCATCAGCAATACAAGTCCACGTATAACCAAGAACTGTGAACGTGTCGCCTACTGTTGGCTGAGTGTCAACTGTCAGGATTTGAGTACAAGGTAAATCGTTTGAAACGTAAACTTTGAATCCAGCAGAAGAATCACCAACCCAGCCATTCTTTAAAGCTGAATCTGCTCTGTTGAATCCACCTGCGACATCGATTTGAGAAAGCAAAGAAATTCTTTCAGCATCAAGAATAGCGAAAGGTATACCTACACCAGCTCTTTGCCTTGTAAGTACAGCCTTAACATCTCCCATTTTGCCGAACAAAGTAGAACTCGTCAAAGTACCACCGACAACCGTTCCCTGTGCTCCAGCAATACCTGTTGCAAGTGAATATTGATCGATATTGCGAGCCATTTGATACGCCATCTCTTCGGATTGCATGTCCATCCACTCAGGATCATGCGACTGCATATTCTGCAAAGTGTCGTAATTCTGAGTTGTAATTTTAACCTGATTTACTGTCAATTGATCCGAAGTGAATGTTGCGGCGTCAATTGTAGCGTTTGCACTAAACGTATAATTTTGCAATCTAACAGAAGTACCGTAAGGGAATTCTATTGTTTTACCTGGTGTAATATTCGCCTCCCATTTCGTGTTTGAAACAGCAGCGGCAACCAACTGAGAACGCAAGAATACCTGAGTCATTCCAGCGTAATAAATTGGATTAATTATTGTATTTGCCATCTGAATTAAAGATTAAAGATATAAAATCTTGAATCTCTAACCCGTTATTTACCGACCCTTCATCCCTCGAGATTTCGCGATAGCAAGTTTTTGGATTTCTTCCTGCGAGAGATTTTGGTGATTTAACACCTTTTTCTCGTAATTATCCATCTCCTTGACATTCTCGGAACCTAGATTAGGAACACGCATTGATTTCCTGGCTTGTGCTGATTCGTCGTACTCTACTCCAGCCAATCCCATCGCTATCTCGAGAGCATCGTAATCGCCTAGCTTGGGACTTAACTCCTTAAACTTGGCTGTTATCAACTCTCTTTGTGCCTTTGTAGTATCTGCCTTGTTCAGCGTAGCCTTGAGGCCATCGAATTGCTGTCTGGCTTCGAGTTTGGCCTGTATTCGCGTTTCGAGTTCGGCCTCCCTTTTAGCTTCCTTCTTGGCTTCAGAATTCTTGCGTGCTTTTTCCTCTGCTTCCAAATCCCTTGAGATAATTTCTTTGAGCCACGGTTTATCCTCGTAATCATCAAGCGTTTTTGTACCAGCCTTGATGTCGCGGATAGCGGCTTTCTTAAAATCATCTTTGGCTTTGTCAGCAGGACTGAGGTCTTTGCTTTCTTCATCTGATCCAGTGGCCTTTGCAGGCTCATCCTTTTCAGTGGTACTCGCGGTGTCTGTACCGGAGTCATCGGCGTCAGTGGCTTTTGTAGTGAAAAGCTCATCCTTGCCGTGCTTGTTATCAGACATTCTATTTTGGGTTAAAGAACAATTGCGGTGAAATCCCGCTTTAAGAAGACAATTTCTTGTCTCCTCCGAGCGACTTTTCATATTCTTCCAAGCATTTTTCCATGAATAATTCCCATGCAGCTACGCCATCTCTGTATCGAACATATTCTTTTTGTTCAAATCCAGTATCTTTTTCGCAAAATGCCTGCAATAATTGCTTGCGAATTGTTTTAAAATATTCACTATTCTCACTATACAACGAGGCCATTTTTGCTACGCATGGTTTACCTACAATGTCGGATAAATTAGAATCCATATTTGGTTTTTAATTCGATATATTCACCCTTAAGTGCCGGTCTTAACCAAGCCCTTTGGGCTGTTAAATCCTTGTATCTTTCGAGTGCTTTTTCTTTGCCGTCAAGTTGCACCACTTCAACAGGTTTAACCGGTTGTACCATTATTTCCTCTTTTTGTGCTTCTACATCTGGGATTTTAAAATAATTTTTATTGTCAATTTCGCTTACGTCATTTAAACCGACCTTCTTCCATTCACCCGTTTCTTTGTCTTTCATTCTTGCCATAATTTTTGGCTTTGTCTGGTGTGGTGAAGGCTCATTGATAAGCACTCCATTGTACAGATACGGCTTGTTTAGATTGTCCATTTTTTTAGATTAAAATATAGCTGATGGTTCCGAAGCCCTAACGTTGATTGCTGTCCTTTCCGTCTCCGCAGGGGCGTTTTGTCCTTTAGTTTGTGGAAGTGCCCTCTGCGGTGCTTGCTGTGGCATACTATAGTCTTCACCCTTAATATCAGTATCGTTCATCTGTGAAATCTGCGTCAGCAACGTTGTCCTTGCGGCACTCCCCGGTGCTGTCATATTGAGCATATTAAGCATTTGCGCTTTACGCATTTTGGAAGTATTCGCTCCGCTTCTTGCGTTCACTTTAACAAAATAATTAAATTCTTTCAATTCATTTGAAAGATAACCTAGCGTTATACCGTTTGGATGTTTATCGTTACCGCCTACTTTTACCGGAACAGTCTGCTTGCCTGCTTTCTCAAAAGTTTGCCTTGCCGTTTCGTCCTTAATATCAGCAACCGGGATTTGAACCGTAGTTGTACACTGCAAAGGAGTTTCGTCATTTTTAGATATAACTTTCGGTATTTGGTCTAAGACTATCTCGTATAAAAACTTAAACTCCGAAGCATTCTTTTCCATCATTTGCTTAACAAATGCATTCGCGTTCTCCTCGTCTGAAAGTATCTGTGTGGCCGTTGCGTTGGCCGCTTCCATTTCGTCAAGATGTACTCCAAGTCTCTTACATTCCCTGTCCATTAACTCAAGCAGTATCTGTGTTTCGCCCATCTGATTACCGCTAGTCAAAGATTGCAAGGCTATCTGATTAGAACCCGTTCCGTCATATTCTACAACTACGAAGGGCTTCTTACCTTTGGCTCGCGCCTGTCCTGCCATTTCAAGCTGTTTGAACACTGAGTCAGCTTGTCCTGCCGGTATATTAAGTGCCGTGTATGGATAAGTGTTATCTTCCGAGTGGTTGAGTCCCATATTCAGAAGCTTCTTATATTCTAAGGCTATATCGTATATCATCTCAAGAATACCGTGGTTGTAGAAGCCCTTAAACGATTCTACACACATTAATTGCAGAATTGGTATATAAGGCTTTTGCACTTTGGAAAATTTATCCTTAATAATCCAAGAATACTCTTCTTTGCCTTCCGTACCTTTTTCCTCAATTACAGTACATGCGCTCCCTGCAAAAGACACATATGCTAAATTCGATAGATCATAATAATGACATACCTCAACAACATCCTCAACGGAATTCTGTTGAAGTTCCTTTTGATCCACATCTTTACGCGGATTGTCTCTTGGTATCTTCCCCAGTCCAGCAGTTTCTTCCATGTCGGGATACTCCTGTATGAACTCAGCCCAGGAATACGATATAATCAAAGCAACCTTCTTGGCAGGCTTGCTACCATTCCTCATGGTGGTTGCGTTTTTATCGAAGTACAGATTGTTGCTTGGTATTGGTAAAAATTTGAAAGGGAATCCTTTGCCTTTTTCGCGAGTCCCAAACAAAACAAATCCATCGCCCCCTACCAATAAATTCTGAAAAGCTCCACCTTTATCTCTCAATGCCTGCACGAATCCGCTCAAGTCAAGAACAGTATTCACCCCGTCAGTGACAATCTTCTCAACCCATTCAGGACGTTGCGACCCGTGAACCACTACATCAAGAGGCTTCATCCTTGAGGCCGTCTTCCAGTAAACTTGTTGGAGTTTCTTCGCTGTTAATTTCTCGAGTGTATCACCTTCATTTAAATCAAATCCTTTTTCAACCAAATCTATAAGCTTCTCATTCTTTGCGTCCTTTTCGGTCTTATAAGTGAAATTCTGGCTGATCAGTTTCAAAGCAGACTTAACAACCTTATTATCCCTGTTATCCGTAGGGTTAGGGTTGGGAACTGGATCCAGCTCTTCGTTGTCTACAGAGGCGGATTGAAAAGTTTTCGTCATTTATTTAAGTTTTGATTCTTAAAGAACAGCTAACACAAAAACGTAAAACAAGCAACAGTACGACTATTGCGCTTGGTCATTTTCTGTTGACAATTCAACCGGCTTGACATCCTGTTCGATTACCGGCTGTTCAACTTGTGGCTCGATTGCCTCAACCGGAATATCCTTTTGCTCTTCGGCCATCTTGACTGGCTTGGCCATTTTGTCAAAATCACTCATCTCCCCCGCTGGTTTGTTGAATTTTAATTTTTCAGTTTTTGGGATTAACGTCCATTCGACGAGCTTCTCGCCCTCAATCAAATAATTCGTAATTGCAATACCACCCTCGTACTCCTTATTAACTTCAATCCACCATGTGTTTGCTGTCTTTGTGTCGCTTGTGCACTTGAGTCCGTTCGCGTAAATAGTCGGCCTCCCCTCAAACTTGATCTCTGCCCATGGTAGATTAGCGAGTTCGTTAATCCACCATGTGTTTGCTGTCTTTGTGTCGCTTGTGCACTTGAGTCCGTTCGCGTAAATAGTCGGCCTCCCCTCAAACTTGATCTCTGCCCATGGTAGATTAGCGAGTTCGTTAATTTTTTCCGAATCGTAAACGACTTCCGGTAGCTTCTCGATTCCTGATACTTTCAGTTTTGTCATACTTTTACTTGTTAAGGTTTAAAATGCGTTTTGCCGAGAGGTTTTGGCTTTGGTAAGCCATTCCTTATTTTGAATTTATATATCTTTTTTGGGCTTCCATAATTGAACCCGTTACTGTCTTCACCTGTGCTACGTCTCTCATTTGCCATGCGATAGCCAGGGCCATAACCCTATCCCAATGTTTCGTTTGCTCGGGATCAAAACGGATATTCCTCATGTCTTCAGGGTTGTACGTCTTCAGCTCCTTGTAGATTCTTCGAGAGTTCACGGCCAGTAGCTTTTCGCTTAATGCGTCTTTTAAGTCGTAGAGCATTAACGGTTTCGATTTCGCCGTCGTGCGCCAGCCTAACCTTTTTGTCGGCTTATCTTGGCCGCTCTCCTTCTCTTCCTCGTAATAGACAAGTGCGCCTAATTCATTGAGTTTCGTAACCGTTGTCAGTCCGCAACTATTCCTCTCTGGTGCAATTATACATCCACCATATTTATTTGCAAAATTTAATAATTCATGCGCGAACATATCCGGCTCAATTCTACTGGAGGCGTACTCGGCAACTACAGTACCCATCGTCAGATTCAGAAGACATGCCGTCGAGCTATCAAGTCCAAGTCCTTCGGCCACATCAGCACCAAGCGCATACTTGAATTTCGGATTGTAAGTAGTCTCGTAAACAAACCAGTCGCCAATCTGCATACCATCTTGCAAAAACTGTGTTTGCCAGTCGAGAATATCGTTAGTGTACATCTTGCCCTCTTGCGCGTCGGAGTATTCACCGAGCCAGACGTGCCGATACTTACCCATATTCACCGATTTATCAAATTCCATTTCTTTCCTGAGAACTTCGGGAAACCACGGGTTGTCAAGATGCGAAACCGCAATAAGAATACTATCAGGAGGACAATGTTCGCCTCTAAACATTTGGTCAACAGGATCGAACTCGCTATCAGGGTTCCATGTAAACCAAAGCTCCGACCCCTCCTTGCGAACTGTCGGAATCAGCAGGTCAAGGCTTCTTCTTGAAATTGTGTTGGATTCCTCGCAATTATGTACCAATATACCGTTAGCGAAATAATTATTATTTATTTCAATTTCGAGATTGTAGACATAATCTCCTCCATCACTGAGTCTAAGTCGTTCAATATCGTCTTGTTCCTGTATCTCAATACTGTCCACCCTAAGCTCTTTAAGAACATACCCTTCTTTTCGTCTTCCATCCTCCCGATTTTCCCTCGATGAGCACCACCATCGCATTCTACCCCAAGCATATAATATACATTGGCCAAATCCAATTTGTAATTTGTTGGGATTCCTAGCGTACGAGCCCCTGTTGTCACAACTAATTCTCTCCACCATCCTCTTCCTAATTTTTCGTATAATAATGATTGTGCTTTCGTATATCCGCGCCCATTCCCGCCTAAAATCTTTGGCCTGTGACCCTCTTTCTTTAATGCCTTCAGTATTTTCAACCTGGTCTTTGCTTTGCTCATAGGATTGTTTGATTTCATGCGTTCCGATGTTAGCCTCCTCACGCAATCTCGGCATTTTACACCGCCATTTTTGACATATTTTTGTCTTCGCCCGTGAGTATCCACTGCAATATCTTCGCCACATCCACCTAAGCACTTCGCTGACTGAGGTAAATTCAGTTTTTTCATAGATAATATCTCCTATTTTAATCGAATTTAAAGAGATATATCCTTTATTTTTCACAAATATAGGATGTTCCCCTGTGCCAATAATACAGTTGCCACCACCCTGTATCAATAGGCGATATACTTTTTTTGACATTATATGTCGCATTACTTTTAGTACTCTCTTTTTTTCAATTTTTTGTTTAAAATGATTATATGAAGACACTAAATCGCCTTCTCGAACTTCTTCTATAGGTTTCCCATCGATTAACGTACCGGCAACAAAACACCATGCAATATCTATACCTTCTGTTGATTTTATGCTTTCAGGGTTGGTGCGAAGTCCGGCGAAAGTAAACAGCGTACCGTTTTTTCCTTTAACTTCCGTATCTGTAGATTTGTAAAAACCAGATAAGCCCGAATCGCGGATCTTATCGTCTATGAGTCTTTTAACAGAATCGCGAATCGATTTCTGTATCTCGCGACAGCAGAGGATCTGCAAAGGCTTTTGTGCTCCTCTTATCACAAGAGCTTCAGCAAAACTATGACTTTTCCCTGCGCCCCTTCCCGACCACGAGGCCTTATATCTCGAAGGCGTGAAAAGCGGCTCAAACTTCGACGGTAATTCTATCGGCATTTGTTTTTTTAAGTTCGTAGTAACATTCCTTGCAGATCGGCTCCCAGCTCCTGAGTCTGTTAACTATAAAATAATCTTCCTCTTCTAATTCGCGCCCGCATGTCATGCAGTTCATTTTGTATTTTTGAAAATTACTTCGAGCGAAACAGCGCCGTCTACCTCATGCTTTGATTCTGTTCTTGCAAGCTTAGGAGTGATAAATTCCGCCCAAAATTCTACCCTATCCATAAATTCACGTTCAGGTTCGCTTAATTCCTTTTTGCTTTTTAATTGTTCAAGTTTTTCAAAATAACCTTCTGCACCAGAAGAAGCCAACCAAATCAACAAGCCCTCAAGTTTTGTTTTATTATCTTTGCGGGCCTCAAGTGATTGCTTCCATGCTGTAGTCCCTTTTTGGAATGGCATTCTGAATAATTGACAATAACTCCGTCTGATTTTCTAGCACTTTGCTTAAAGAAAGTCAAGAGAAATGCATGGTTCAGGACATAAGTTTAAATTCGCAAGTAAACTCGCCTACTCGTAAAGTGTCACCTTCTTTAACTCCTCTTTCGCGTGAAAACAAAACCGCAAAATCATGTTTTTTCTTGCGTAAAATTATATAACATAGCTTAAGCCTTTCCCGTAACGTAATGTGTTTTTCAATTTCCATTGTTGGTTTGGTTAAGTTTTTCTTCTAGTGATTTACCTTCTATCCTAAACAATTCTTCCCCTATCTTAATAACGTTTTTGCCGTTCTTTCTCGTCTTGAAAGTACCGTCATGCGTGTAAATCAAGGTAGTTCGGGATTTACTTGCTTCCTTGTAAAGTTCCATTGTGTTTAGAATGTCGTCAGTTGTACCCATATTTAAGTTTTTATGAATCTTCTTTTTGCGAAATTGGTTTTACTTCTTCCCCAATTCTTGTCACTTCTAACCTGAACATACTCCTCGGACACAACACCTGCTGTATATAACTTGCCGACTGTTAAACCGTGACATTGCTCGTTATCAATAATCCAAGAAATTGCACTAATATCATGAAGTCTTATTTTCTCGCTATCTTCGATATTTTTTAATGTCTTTAAAAGATTCTCTTTTTCTGGTTTCTTTTCGGCTTCTTCTTTTGCATGTTTTATTTCTTCCTTAAAGTTATATCCCTTTTTAATATTTACAGGAAAATTTATGGAATGTTCGTTTGTTACTATTCTGTTAAAGGTGGAGCTTATTTCATCCCCTCCAATACCTATATCAGTAAGACTAAATGTATTATCGTCACTATCAAATTCCTTCTTTTCAATAACAAGTTCGAAAAACTTGATAAAAGTATAAAATTCTTGGTCTGTAAGATGTTTGCCTTGAGGTATTATCATCAGCCATACACTTTACTTTCGTTTACACTAATTCTCAAGGCGTTGGTAAATATCCAGTATGTAAGCTATTTGTTTTTTTCTAATAATAAAGACTCTAGGTAGTCTTGTCTTCCCTTTAGTTCGTCCAATTCCAAAAGTAAGGATGTTTCAAGATCAGCATTATCTTCTGAGATATTATTGTTTAAATCAGAAAACTCCTGTTTTGCGCTTAGTATGTTCTGGTTGAAATCTGCCACAAAAAGAAGCACCGACACAGCGATTGTAATTAGAATAAGGACTGAAGCTATAAGTACACCAATAATTACTTGGAAGCTTTGATTTTCCTGTTTCTCCAGCCGTTTCTTAAGTTCTCCAAATTCCCGATCGAATATTTCTTTCGAAACCGTTCTGGCAATGACCGACTGGGTGATTGCCTCAGCTAAAGAAATATCTGGTTCATCCATACTATTTTAATTCTGTGTATTATAGAATCCCTCTACCGTAAGGGCATTTTCTCCTTGTTGAACAGCTACATCAAGATACCTAAATTGGTGGAAATTAACGCCTCCTAGTCCTGTTTTTTCATCGAATTTTGTACCAAGAGGGAATTCAGTTTCTTTGATTTTTACATTGAAAAGCAGTGTCAATGTCCCATCAGGATTTTCTTGAAAGATGTCTCTAAATTTTTTTCTTTCTATAGCCATATTATGGTGTTTTGGATTGCAATTATAGTATATTGGAACTGTGGAAGAAAGTACAAGTCCTATTCATGAGTGTTAATTTCTCTAAAAGTTTGGATGCGATCTTATTGGTTTTGAAGTGAGAGCATTGGAAAAAGCCTAAAAATCCCGCTAAACTGTATTTGGCTCTTAATATTGGTCCAATTAGCGGTTCTGAACTTGTCCACGAGCGCCAGCCAGTTAGGGCAGTCAGCTAATTCTAAAACTAAATTAAACGGAGACGCTACCGTAAAATCTAGCTTTTTGCCGTTTACTGTCGGGTTCTGAAGTATGTAACTTAGAAATCTTCCATGAGTTTTTTCATACTGGAGGCGTCCATATTGGTGAATTTTTAGGTTGTATGAATTTATTTTCTTGCATTTTCTGATCCTGATTAACCGTAAGTTGTTTAAGTTCCTGATTCTTTTGGTACTTCGCCCAGTTCTTTAACCAGTTGCGGATTCGCATAATGGTAACAATTCGCTTCCCCTTATCCCGACACCAGTATAAACATTCGCGGACCTCAACGGACGCCGCGCCCTTCTTTGAGTATTCGGCTATGGTGTCTAGGTAAAGGTCTGGCTTAACCTGATTCTCTAGTCCTGCAGAATCTATAAGGTTACATAATCCTATCCATATCGGATTTTCCGAATTTTCTTTTTTATATATTTTTTCTTTTACTAGTTTAGGTTCAAGTATAGGTTTAAGTAAGAGTAGAGGTTTATCCGTACCTATCGATACCCTATCGATACCGTATCGTAGATTGGCTATCTCTGGCGGTAATTCGCCTATCTCGCGTTTTATACCCTCTTTTATCTTTGGTGAGGCAGTTTGGTGTTTCTGATTGTTTACCAACACAACCCACTCATCCTTGTATATAACCTTACAATCCTTCTCGAATCTTGCAAGTGCCGTTCCAACCTGTTCAATGGTTAATCCCGATTCAAAGGCAATATATCGTATAGATACCCTATAAATACCGCATAATGTCGTATGTGGATTGGTTATCAAGTATAGATATAAAAGTTTCTCCGTAACTGTTAATGTTGCGATCCATGAGTCTTCCCAGAAACTGGTTTTGACTGGTCTGTATTTTGCCATGTTGCTTAGTCGTTAATAATGTAATCACAGAGCCCACCAACCAAATACCTATTTCTAGGTAGCCGACTAAGACTTATGGTAAGTGGGCTGTGTGAGCATATTATTTGCGTGCTTAGTCGGTTGGGTAAAGTAAAACTAAATTGGATGTACAACAGAAACCTAGCACGAACGAGGGGAAAAGTCAAACTTCTTTGCAGTTTTTGTACTCTTTTTCCGCTTCTTTTCTTTTTATATCAAGAAAATGTTTTAACTCTGCTACATTCACGCAAACTGTTTTACCTGATGGCGTATGGTCACAATCATGCAAGTAATTATGTCGCTTCCCGAAATCAACAATGCTGTCAATCATGGTAATTCTACCCGTTAGATAGTGTTTATAAGACATGTGTTTTTTGGTTATAATCTGAATTTATAAGTTTCGTCTATGTCGGTTTGCTTAATATCTTCAAGACATGAAATTACATTTATATTCCACGATTCCGGACTTGTCGCCCAACAATATGCCCCATTTCCACATGCCGGCAAGCCCAATGCAGTCCTACCGCCGTTAGATAGCTCTCCGATAGTGGTTGCGCTTCCCAGATAGCTATTATTAAGCGTTTCTGCCATTTTAACTATGCCTTCCATGACGTTTGAGAAGGCTACGCGATCTCCCCGATCATTATTGTTTACGTTGCCGTAGTTATATGCCGTGGCAAGCTGTTTACCTAATCCACTATCAGCGAAAGCGATACATACAAGCAAATCAGGGTCAACGCCGTAATTCAAACCTACGTCCTCAAACATTTGAGATTCGTCTTTTAAGTCTTCCGAAGCGTTGTTTTGCAAGAACAGCGTCCTGTTACCGCTTTCGATATACGGCTTGCCTTCGCCGTCATAAGCTTGTGCAAGTGCTATAATTTGAGTATCAAGAACGACAATATCAATATCTTCGCCTTCACCTGCAAGTGACCATGCCTCTTTGTAGATTGCCAACTTCTCGTCCGAAAGTATCTTTGCCGATTCTAGCATAGTGATTTGCTCTTGTATTTGAGTATTGCGATATTGTTCTTGTTCAATCTTCTCTAGTAAGATTGCCGTTTCGCTTGGTTTGAATAAAAGATACAAGCAAAGGACTGTAATAAGTACCGAAATGATTTTAACAGCGAGTATGAATTTTTTAGACATGTTTTGTTTTTAAAGATTATTTTAAATATCCTTCGTCTTCTAGCCATTCAAGAAAGCATAATTCGCAATCCATCCATTCCTTAACTAATTCCCTAGTACTCCCATCTGAAAAATCAGCATCGTTAAATACTTCTGTTTTATAATGGGCTTCTCGCCTTTTCATAATTATATTTGTTTTTGACATAGTTTTGTTTTTAAAAAATATCAGCTACCGATAACATCCGAACTATCATAACGATTAGCAAGATTACGAACCCAGCCATGAATAGGTCGCACAGCCAGCCGCGAACATCGCTTGGAAACATTTTTTGTGGTTTCATTTTTTGTTTTGTTAAATTGTAAAACCGCACTAATAATATCACGGAAAGGAGCGTCATGTCAATACAAAAAGGTTTCTTTAGATTTGCTCTTGTCAAATAGGCGGAGGTGTGATAAGGTGGTTGTGAAGGTATAATTAACAAAAAACAATATGGAAGCAAAAGCAAGAATCGATAGAATTAGCGGTCTGGTATCAAGGTTAATAGATATTCAGGACTGCGCAACTGGTAAAAGATTCCCTTTTTGGGATATGGTAGATAGACCTAGGCTAATGTCGGAAGAAATCGAAACACTAATTGACGAATTGCAGGCGGATGATAACCTTGTAATTTCATGAAACAAAACCTTAAAAAATGGCATGAGATAGTTTGCGAGAGAGCGAAGTGGCATTGTGAAGTTTGCGGAAGATGGGGCGACAGGCAAACTCTAACAGGACATCATTTTCCTTTTACGCAAGGCGCACATCCTGAATTAAGATTAGATATAAAAAACGGGGTGTGCGTCTGCAATACTCCAAGCGAGTTTAATAAAAATGCAGGTTGCCATAACGCACTTCATAACGGAACTTTAAAAATTAAACAAAAACAGTTATGAACCAAGCACAACAACTCATAAACGAGTATTCCGAAATACAAAATAAGGATATGCAGATTGGGCTTTTGGTTGACCTCTACGAAAGGATCAGCCAAACACTCGCATACCTACGGCTAGAGTTAGGGAACGCAAAAGACGAACATATAGTCGCCTATTGCAACAAAAAGCGTAACAGGACGCTCAAAATGCTAGAATTTGCAAAAGCTCTAAGCAAGGAAGGCAAGAAATTAGTCTTGAACAAACTTGAATTAAAAGCAGACTGGGCGACTATTGACGAAATGGTAGACGAAATGAAGAAGGAAGGAGAAGTCGAGAGGACACACCAGACCTGCTTGGCTTTGGAGAAGATTTTGAAGGCGATTGAGATGAGGGTGAATTACTACAAATTTGAAACAAAAGAAACTAAACAAAATAATTCTACAATATAACAAGCAGTATTCGACACAAAGCTACTTGACGCTTTGAAGAAATGAGAGTATATTGGTTGCAGATAAGACAGAACGCTTCACCTTTCGACCCGTTCGATAACAGAAGCCTAACTCATAAAGCTTATCAACAAAAACCATTCCCTAACAAAACAACAAAATGGAACAAAACATGCTAGACCTTATCTACAGGGCGTCCGACACGCCAAAGCTAGACGCACTTGCAAAACGATTTAAGGAAGCTACGTTAGAAGAAATAGAAGACCTAGCAATCACGAAAGACGAAGAAGACGAAGCAAGGGTAACAGCATGGTTTAAGAATACTAGACAACACGGCGAACTTGCACCAGGCTATTCAGAATCTTATTTCGATTAAACTAACCCAAAAACAACAATGGAAAACATAATAAAAAAGGCAGAAGAAGTATGCCAAGAAGCGAAAATATATCTACTTGAACACTTAGACGATTTTGAATTGCGCGAAGTGGGAGAACACACTGTCGTATACTTGCTGACGATTGGTGACAAGAGCTATCCACTCCAAATATGGACTGCGAATGGCAAAAATTACGCGAAATTTTATGACGCTTTGACAACCATGAAATTGGATTACATAGATTATACAGAAGAAGAAAAAGAAAAATTGTGGAATAAGGCACAAAAAGACAGAACGCAATCGGGCGAAACAAGAACAATCACGATGTCGCAACTGGGTAATGATTTATATTTCAGTTTTAATGGCGTATTTGAAAAAGTAAAATTCAGTGGTTATAACGACAACGACTGGTGGGAGAAGTATAAACCATCCGACATCAAGGAAGCGGATGGAATTACTTGGCAAATTGATTTAAAGAAAATGATTGCAACCTATAAACCTAAAATTCTAAAAAACTAAAATGTCAAAAAACAAAACACAACGCCAGCGAATTGAGTCTATGTTTTTAAGAGGTAGATTCATACCAGCCTTCAAGTTTCTCGACATGCACATACCAAGATACGGAGATATATTATACAGATTACGAAAGGAAGGATATGAATTTATCAAGTACAGGAAAGGCAATCAGGACTTCTGGCTATGCGTCAATTATCTCACTATGTACGGTGGTATGTTGCCAGTCGACAAGAGCCAATATAGGAAAATCCGAGAGGAAGCGATCGACTGGACTTATTGCACAGCCGACACCAAGAAAGAAATTCTGAAACTTATATAAAACTATACATTTCTAAACCAAGCTATACATTATGAATCTAGTCACCGAAATACAGAAGCAGTTACTTGTAGAGCGCAAGGAATCTCATCAGAAAAACAGCTTTTGGCCGACTGATAGTGAGAAAGATACCTTCGAGATTTACGCCGAATGGAAAGGATTGCCACGCTCTAATCCAATGACTCCGCACACGAAATTTGGACTGGAAGTCCGCACAATGGTAGAGAAGCGAGTTATAGATTCCTTTAAACGGATCGGAATACTAGTCGAACCTAAGGACGGCGACCAACACAGAGTCGAGATTGAATGGAACGGCATTAAGGTAACAGGCTACATGGACGGATTGCTAAACATAGAAGGCGAGCAAATCCCGATTGAGATAAAAACGAGTTTTGGAGATTATCAGAAGAAAGACCTTGAAAATTGCAATCCTAAAACTTCCTACTTAAAGCAACTTGCTTTTTACATGGCTTCGATTAAAGCAAAGAAAGGAATCCTGTTTTATGTCCATTTTAAAGACGCTTTCATAATCGACAGGATATATCAGTTTGAAATGACAAGAGAAGGCACAAAGTTTAAATGCTATGGAATCGAATTTGATTTGATGGACACTATGAACCGCTATAAAGATATATACGACAACTATATCGTGAAAGACATTGAGCCAGCTTCAGACTTTAAGTACAAGTACGATATTGAAACGCTAGATTGGAAGGCTGTACCGAAATCAAAGATAGCCAATGCAAGAGCCAACAGGGCTGTGTATGGCGACTGGCAGATACAGTATAGCTCTTGGAAAGATTATCTCATTAAGAAGGAAGGTACTACAATCGGCTATACCGAGGAGGAGTTAAAAAGAATCCACGAATTAACAGCAGGTTATACAAGTAAGAAATAATTTAATCGTAAAACATGAAAGCAAAACTAACATTCGTAAAGAATGAGCAGAAGACAAGCAAGGCAGGTAAACCATACACGGCTTGCGCTATCAAAACAGAAGCAACAGGTAACGAATACTTAAATGGATTCGGGAATAAAGTCACGGCAACATGGCTAGAAGGTGACGAGGTGGATATTGAGATTTACGAGGAGGAATACAATGGCAAAATGTATAAGCATTTCCGAATGTTAAATGAAACAGATTTATTAAAAGAAACCGTTACGAAACTTATAGCTGTTGTAAAGAAGCACGAGGAGAGAATTAAGGCGCTTGAGAACAAGGGATTACCACATAATGTAGTCTTTAATACAACGCCAGCTCCAACTTTCAAAGTATCACACGGCGATATAACTCCGCGGTCAGGCGACATTACAGTAGAAGATTTAAACGTTTTAGGAATTTAATAATAACCAATATGAAAATCGAATCAAATCAATGGTACACACCAAGACAGCTACACGAGAATAAGCTCGTACCTATAGGGATCGTACGCCTCCGAAACGAAATCAAGACAGGCAAGCTTAAGGCCTATAATAAGGGGCTTGGCAAACTAGCACGCTGGGAAGTGCTTGGGAGCGATTTGCTGGATTACTTAAACAAAATCAAGAAATGAAAAAACAAGAGTTTACAAACGAAGCGTATGTACTTGAAGACAGAGATATACTAAATCTCGTTACCAAATCTTCCACAAAAGCACAGCGCAAGAAGTTCGGGATAGGTAGCATTTATATTAACGGAGCTGTATGCAAGAAGTGTGGCGATTATATCAGAAGTAAGCACCTGCACGACTGTAAATTCTGCTCATGCGATGCGATTGCGGTTGATGGTGGGAGTTGGGCAGCAAGAAGACTTGGCAACCCGAATGATTGCATAAACATAGTTGAAAACTTTTATAAATAAATCTATGAAAAAGAAACTCACGGCAAAGAAGATATTTTCGGACAATGCGTTTGAGCGAATAACCTTAAATCTTTGTAATAAGGAGGCGGGATTCCTTACGAAATTATTTAATACAACAAGACAAGAAGGCAAGTCCGACACGATTAAGCGCATACAGGAGTGGGCTAAGGGTTGGAATGGAGAATACTTCCTAGACGACCTCAATCAATTTCTTAAAACTTTATAATGAATGAATTTTCTGGTTTAGATAAAATTAGGAATAGTGGTAACGACAGAGTTTCCTGCCCGTCATGTAGAAACAGCCTTGAGGTTGTTGCAAATGGATTTTTCCACGGCGATTTGTTTTTCTGCCCGGAAGAAAAAAAGATATTCGGTATTTACCTGCGAGACATCACCAAGAAAGCAGGAGTTGATTATCTTAAACAATGTGAAAGAGACATTGCATTAAAGAAGACAAGATGGAAAATAAATAAAGATAATTATCTGCAAGTAATTGAATTACTAACCAAAAATAAAACATGGAACTGCCTAAATACCAAAAACATCCGGAATTAGTTTTTGCAAAAGAAAGTGGTTTTACGAAAGTTAGATCGCCAGATAAATTTGCTATCGGTGATTTGATGGTAAATATATTTGGTCAATGGATTATAGGAGATTTGCGAGAAGATACCGACAGACGGTTGAAAGCGGTTATAACGTGCATAAGTAAACCTATTAACGCTTGATTTTTTAGCAAAAATATGATATACGAAAGACATGGAGGATATACCTTTAAGAGTTGACAGGCTCGAAGAAGAACGGCATATAGACCGCGAGGAGATTTTGCAGGCTATAGCAGCTTTACATCTCGAAGTCGAAAAAACAAGGAGTGAAATTATTCTGCGACTTGGTGATATGGGTACAAGGATAGACGATAAATTCGTCAGTAAAGATACATGTACAGCCAGATGTGGAAATCTAAGCGACGATATAACTTCATTAAGAAACACAACTTCGACATTAAGAACAGACGTAAATAGTAATAAAACAAGAACTGATAGGATGATAGCTGTTGCGACTGGCGTGGCAGCAACGCTGGCTCTTTTTAAAGAGAAACTTGGAGATTTGATAAAAGGTATTGTTTCGTAAAAAAACAAACATGAAATTATATTGCGAAAAATGTCAAAGCGAGGACATTGAAATCATCAACACTACTCCTAGGAAACCAGAGAGTAGAACATCTATTGCTGATTACAATGGGATGCCAAATGTAACAACACTAGAATACCGCCCGCAGAGTTGGCTAGTACGGTGTAAGAATTGTGGCAATAAAAAAGAAACAACCGAAGGGTGTATTACGACAAATGCCACAA
>Ga0208245_1000442_pt1 | contig 34688 bp, 45 predicted proteins | sample RifOxyC1_FD_184035 | JGI IMG/M metagenome (GOLD analysis project Ga0208245, IMG submission 184035) | Soil microbial communities from Rifle, Colorado - Rifle Oxygen_injection C1 (SPAdes) | ecosystem: Environmental > Terrestrial > Deep subsurface > Rock core/Sediment | place: Rifle, Colorado... | reverse complement strand
GATCGTCCTGTGCATGGTGGCGGCAGACGAGTCCTTGTCTCTCCCGGCCACGGTCAGGGACGCCGCCGCCACAGGCCACAACGCGCTAGCCTCCCCGGCGGAGTCGGATTTGATTGCCGCCTTGGCGAACAAGATCACTCGCCGGGCCGGTTCGTAGATCACTCGCCGGGAGGACAGGCCGGGCGGGAGGCTCGGGCCAGCACACAAGAAAGAAGAAGAACAGGAAGGAGAGAGAGACAAGAGAAGATACTGGAGTGCTGGTTGCAGGCCCCCTTCGATAACCTCCTTGAAAACACAGTCAATTGCCTGGACCACCCGGCCCCCTATTTTTTTCATGATCTCGGGGGTGCCTCCAAAAATAGGGGGCCGGGTGATGCCCGCGAACAACACTTTCAGGTTGCCGACGTCTCCGTGCTTTTCGCGGAGCAGATCAACCTCGATCTCTTCCCCGTTGACCACCCGGTGGTCCAGCAGTTCAATCGACTCGCCCTCCCGGATCACGATCGTGCAGGTCCCGGGGCCTCCTGGCCGGTACTCCCGAAGCGTCAGGACCGACCCGCTGCTTGGCGGCCGGACCAATACCTTCCCGGAGCGGGGATCCGGCTTGCTGGCAAGTTCACGCTCGACTATCCCGGCAACGTACTCGCGGGCCTTCCGCTCGCTGATTCCCATAAAGGACGCGATTGTGGCGTTGGAGCGATCCTGTCGAACGATCCGCGGGCAGATCAGCAGGGCCAGGTACGCCCGGAGCATCCCGAGCGGCATCTGGACCAAGCGCGGATCCCGGTAGCGCGGCGGCTTCCTGACGGGCTTACGGTCGGTCATTTCTACTCTTCCAGGACGGCGAGGAGCGCCTTGATCGTTTTCGGTTTGAGGGTCTTGTTCCTGAGACGCTGGACGAGGGTGGCTAGAAATCTCTGGTGATCTTCCCGCATGTGGCTCACGTCGATGCGGATCGGCCGCGACAGGCCGGCATAGAACTCCAGGTCTTCCAAAGACAAGCCCGGGATCGCCGCGACCAAGCCTCCCCATCGTTCGGGCTTCAGGGGGCTCCGGAGCCCAAGCTCGACGTCCCGCAAGTACACGGACGAGACTCCGAGTTGTTCAGCAACGGGTGTCCGGGACAGCCCGGCCTCTTCGCGTTTGGCCTGAATGTACTTTCCGAAAGGGGTCACTAGGTCCTCCTTGCGTCCAAGCCTATCGCTTGCAACGACGGCGTCAAGATGGCAGATTATCGTTTCCGGATCGGGCTCCCGAGACTTTCGATCGCTTCGTCGGCCGAGACGATCTCAAACCCGAACGCCTCCTCGGCTTCGTAGACCTTCTGGCGGGCCCGGCACCACCGGGCCAAGTAGGTGTGGTGGCCATCCACGGGCTCGTAGATGACGGGATCGGCCTTGCCCTTTACGGCTGTCATGTTCCGGAGCCGTTGCAAGGTGGCGGTCTTGACCTTCCCGCCCTCGGCGTTGATCACGACCTCCAGGGACGGAATGTCCACGCCCTCGCCGATCACGGTCCCGACCACAACCGCGACTGACCCGTCCCGGAACTGAGCCAAGACATGCTCGCGCCGGGCCGCGGACTGTGAGTCCCGCTTTCCAGTAAGGATCTCGACCTTCCCGGACGGCAGGTAGTTGGCGATCTCGGACCCCAGGTCGTGAGAGTGCTGAACCCGTGAGGTGTCGACCAAGACGCTCCGGCCCGCCCTGGCCTCCTGGACCGCCACCGCGACGATCGCCTTGTTCCGGCCCCGGCAGGCCGCGATCATGTCGTGGTAGGTGGCGCCGGACCACTCTTCGGTTTCGGCCTTGTCGTCAAGGTCGGGATCGTACTGGAGCCACCGGACCGTCATGTGGGACAGGGCCCCGACGTCCATCATGTCCCGGATGGATCTCGCGAAGATCACCGGCCCGCAGATTCCCCGGAGCCAGATCGACTCGGTATCGTTCGAGGCCGATCCATCGATCTCGATGGTCGCGGTCAGCCCGAACACGTAGCGGGCCTGGAAGGCCAGGGCTGCGTCGCGCCACTTCGATCCCGAGACGCTCTTCTTCTTGACCGGGACCGGATTGCCCTCGGCGTCCTTCTTCTTCCGGACTGCCGACCCAATCAGGTGGTGACTTTCATCGAAGAAAACCAGCGATCTCGACCGAGCGAATTTGTAGAACTGCCTGGACTCCAGGCGGGTCGAGAGGGTCTGGATCGACGCCACCACGACATCGCCGGACTCGTCCCACTCGCCGCCACCGATCCTGGTGATCGAGGCTCCCGGTAGGGCCTCCAGGAAGGTCCTGATGGCTTGGTCCAGCAGGGCGTCGCTCGATACCACAAACAGGGTCGGGAGCCCCAGACGGGCCATGATCGCGGCGGCCGTGAGGGTCTTGCCGGACCGGGGCGGCATCAGGAGGATCCCCCGGCCCTCCCGGATCGCTGTCTCGACCGCCTCGGCCTGATAGGACCGGAGGACGATCGAGCCGGCCAGGGCCATCCGATCTGATCGGCCCGGCTTGACCCGGGACGTCGGCAGTTCGTCGAGGATCTCGAACTTGCCCGCGAGCCCTAGCCGATCCTCGTTCTTGACCAGCAGGGCTTCGATCTCCAGGGCCAAGCCGTGCGGGAACCGGATTGCCCCGACCTTGTCGCCGGCCAACCGAGCTTTCCGGACTAGATGGGTCTTGCCGTCCCAACGATGCGACCGGAACGCCGGGCTGAACTTGGCTCCCTTGACCGGGAACGAGAACGGTCGGTCGACGATCCGGTAGATCGCCTCGCGGTCGTCGTAGTCCCCAAACCCCTCCAGGAACGACCACCCGCCCTGAAGGTGCATCCGGACCGGTCGGGTCCTGTCGTCTGGATCCCAAGCCACTGGTTTCGATCGCCCCACATTGACCTCCATCATTCAGAACCGCCCCCACTTACCCGAAACACTCGCGGCCCGTTGGCTAACAGGCCAAACCGGGTCTCGGTATCGGCGAGCAAGGGAGGCGAACCATGGACCACGAACTCTACTTCAGTCTGGACGTCGAGACCCTCGGGCTCCTGGGGCCCGTGACGTCTGTCGGGTACTGCGTCGGCCAACCAACCGATACCGGGAAGACCAGGATCGTCGAGGAGGGCGTTTTCTGGAGGAAGCCGACGAGATCCGAGCTGGACCTCGTAAGCGATCAAGACGTCGAGTGGTGGGCCCAGAACACCCCCGACTTCGTGACCGGAACGTTCCCGAGTCTCCCGGAGCCGATCCAGTGTCCGGACATCGAGACCGTTTACGATCAGTTCTGGTCTGCCTGGGCCCGGCGAGTCGGGGAGGCCCGGATGATCTGTGACGTTCCGTGGCCGGGCGAGTCAAGGTTCCTCCTGGGAGTCCTGGATCGCCAGATCCAGAAAGGCCGAGTAGCCGCCCGGGGCGGCGCTCCGTACCCGATCCTCGACGTCGCGACGGTCCGGTACTGCGCGGGCCTGAACCCGATTGCCGTCGAGGATCGGCTCTCGACCGAGCTGCCCCGCCACCATCCTTTGGCGGACGCCCGACAGTCGCTTCGGTTGTTCCTGGAAGCCCTAGAAGCGATCAACCAGCGGAGGCCCCGATGATCCCGGCTCCTCCGGACCTAAACTTCGTCGAGTCCCTCACGGCAGCGTCCGGAATCTCCTGGACGCCCGACGAGGATCGCGATCGTCTTTACCGGGCCGAGTCTCGCGGACTTCGGTTCACGGCTCTGGACGGCGAGTGCGGGAGGGTCGAGCTACGGGCGAAGGACCAAGAGGGCGGATCCGTCCAGGCCGTCGGGGCCACGCCGGGTGCCGCATGGGCGGCGCTCCTAAGGTTGGCCGGTCGAGTCTGTGTGGCCGGCTAGCGGAGAGGGAACGATATGAAGACATTCGAGGTTGTCGAGATCGGACCGATAGGCGGGACAGTCAGCTCATCGTCGATCCGAGTCTACCGGGTCGACGCTGAGTCGTTTCCGGGCGCGGTCGTCAAGGCCGTAGGAGAGAAAGGATTGGATTGGATCGACTCTCCGGTTCTCTCCAGAGAAGTATTCGTAGGTTCTGACGGAGCCGTCTATGTGGTCGGCGAGGTCCAGTCATGACCCGGCAGGACGACCTGGCTGATCTCCGGGCGGCCCGGGAGCGGATCTCAGTCCTGGAAGACGAACTCGCGGCCGTGAAGTGGGCCCTGGCCGATCAGGAGCGGGACGTCGTCCAGATGGCCGACGATCTCGCCGCCATGACGGTCGAGGCTCGATCCTGGCAGACCAAGTACGAAACCCTGGCCGGCGCCATCGCCGAGCACGGCTGAAAAGGAGATCGACATGCCCGACGATAGTTACCTCGGCGATCTGTTGTTCGTGGTCCTCGAACAAGTCGGCGATCACCGGCTCGAAGCGATCAAGCAGGTCCGGGCCTTGACCGGCCTGGACCTCCAGTCGTCCAAAGCGGTCGTCGATAACGCCCCCTGCGTGGTCCTGGCCACTTTCCTGGAGGATCGGGCCAGCTATGCGGTCCGGGTCCTCCAGGCTGCCGGCTGCGCGGCCATGCGGGACTGCTTTAGCGTCTTGGCCCTGAACCGATCCGACCCATGCCCGCGGGTCCTGGGGGCCGGGCTGACGCCGATCCGGTTCCACGAGTGGGCCAAGGAGGTTCACGCCGGGCCGCTCGCCAGCGGGACTCAGGCGAAGGATCGCGAGTGGTCGGTCTGGTTCGAGAGCAAGACGGCCTCCCTGAAGACGAACCCCGCTCCCGAACCTTCGGCTCCTGCTCCGGTTCCGGTTCAAGCCCCGGTCCGGTGCTCGCCCGAGTTCGGGATCTGCCGGCTTCACGTCGCGGACGCTCCGGTCAACCACCCCATGGCGATCCTGTACGTGATGGCACGATCGATCGAGTGGTGGGAGCCGCTAGATAGCGACGCTTCGGCGATCCACATGCGGAACCAGGACATCATCCGGGTCCGCGAGACTCCCGAGGAAGTGGCCGGAATCGTCCGGACTGCGTCCCGCCAGCCCTGAAAGGAGAGGACCGAGATGATCAGCTTCTTCCAGAAAGTCGACCTGGATCGCCTGAACTCGGCGACCAAGTACCCCAGCATCCCGACCTATCATGCGCTCGGGGAGCGGGGTCGCTTGACCGATGTCGTCCAGGTCCCGTTCGGGCCGGACGACGACGTTCTCGCGACCGAGAAGATCGACGGCGCAAACACCAGGATCGTCATCCACCAAGAAGGGACATGCCTGATCGGATCGAGGGAGGAGTGGCTCTGGCACTCAGACGACCTCCTGGCCAATCCGGCCGGGCAGATCGTCGAAGCCGCCCGAGCCGTCGCCGACAAGATCCGCAACAACCAAGACCTCTTGCGGTCAGGCGTGACGGTCTGGTACGGCGAGACCTACGGGGGCAAGGTCACGGCCGGATCGAAAAACTACACCGGCACCGGGAAGCTCGGGATCCGGTTCTTCGACATCGCCCGGTTCGATCTCCAACTCGACATCATCAAACGGATGACCGTGGCGGAGATCGCCTCGTGGCGGGATCATGGCGGCCAGCAGTTCGTCCAGCACGAAGACTTCCTGATCGACTGCTACCGGGCGGGAGTCGACCGAGTCCCGGGCCTGGCGTTCTCCCGGGCCTTCCTTCCGGACGACCTGCCCGGAACGCTCCGGGAGGCCCGGACGAGGCTCCCCCACACCTACTCGGCTCTGGACCCTCTCCAGGTAGGACCGGGGGCCCCGCCGGCATCGGAGTCGGCCAGGCGCAAGCCTGAAGGGATCGTTATCCGGACGGCCGACCGAAAGAAAATCGCCAAGATCCGCTTCGAGGACTATGAGCGAGCGCTCCGGAAGGGGCCGTGACCACGATGCCCGGCACCCTCAGGGAGTTCCTGGAAGACTTCTTCAGCGAGGCCCACGAGTCCCAGGGCTCGAAGGGTCTGGAGTACGTCTTCACGTGCCCGTTCTGTGGCCGTCAGAAGCGGCTCTGGATCAACTCGATCTCGCTCCGGTGGGTCTGCTACGGGTGCCGGCCCGAAGGGGGTCGGCTGGCGTCACTCCTCCAGGAGTCCCACGATCTCGGACCCAGCGAGGCCGAAGATCTGGTTCTCGAAGCTAGGGCCGAACTGGATCGGGCTCCTAACGCCGACGACCTTGATCTGATCCTCCAGACCCTTCGGGGCCTAGACCTCCACGAGCCGGCGGCCCGGTTCCCGTGGCCGCCTCCCGGCTTTGTTCCGATCTGGGACCCGACAAACCGATCCTGGAACGTCCCGCCATACTTGCGGGCCAGGCGGATCCGGCTCCGGACCGCCATGGCGTTCGGGCTCGGGTTCTGCCCGCGGGGCTACTACCGGAACCGGCTGATCCTTCCGTTCCGGAACTTCGGTCAGATCGTCTACTTCCAGGGCCGGGACATGCGGGGGACCTCGAAGATCCCGTACTTGGGTCCGTCCGTGCTGGACGAGGACGGTAAGCGGATCTCCGGGATCCCGAAGGCCGGGGCCCTGTTCGGGCTCGACGAAGCGATCGGGGCGTCACCGGCCGTCGTGGTCGTGGAGGGCCCGATCGACGTCCTGACCCTCCACCAACACGGGATCCCGGCGGTCGCGCTGGCCGGGAAGTCTTGCTCGGCCGAGCAGGCCGACACCCTGAGTCGATCCGGGTTCGATAAGATCACCGTCATGCTGGACGGCGACGCTCAGGACCAGACCAAGAAGGTCGCGGCATTCCTGGCCACCGGGATCTCGGGGGTCCACCGGGCCCTCTTGCCGGCCCGGCATGACCCCGACTCCGCACCTAAACAACTAGTTTCTGCCAGGCTTTCCGGAGCGAAAAGGCTGAGTTAGGGGCGCGTAAATTGACTTGCCCGGAATGACGATTTCGGGTTATCGTTATCGGGCTAGTGGACTTGTTGGCAGTCGCGTCATTCCAACACAGGAGATCCATGAGAGACCAAGAGGCACGAGCCAGAGCGCTCGCGATCCGCCAGATGCGGCTGGGATGGTGGAGATCCGTCGAAGAAGGGGTCTCGGCCATGCTGCCGGGGCTCCTGGCAGGTCGATCGGCCGAGCTACTGGAAGAGTGGCGGGCGATGATCTGGTGGGCCGAAAACACTGTGCCTGCTCGGTCGCCGATCCGCCCGGCCCCCGGGGCGCCGGATGTCTACGAGAGGATCTACTATCGGCACCGAGACTGCTTCGTGGCGGACGAAGAACTCCGGCGGATCGCCGTTCAGGAGCAGTTCTTGATCCGACCCCTTCCGAATCTGGTCCGGGTCCCGCAGGCCCGGCTCTACAACAACGTCCTGGGGGTCGTGGCGGTCCGATGGAACTGCCCCAGATGCCGGGCGACTCTCTGGACGACCGTACCGGCCCGTCAGTACCAAGACACTCCGGACCTGGAAGCATACCGGTGGTTCGAAGCCCAGGAGGCGATCGAGATCGAGTTTCGGAGAAGCGCTCTTGGACGTGAGATCGCTCAAGACCCCGGGAAGTTTTGCTTGTGGTGCCGGGGCCCGAGCGCCCCGGTCTGGAAGCACTTCAGCGTGCCGGTCGTCTTCTCGGCAGATCAGTTTGCCGAAATGTGCGCCGAGGTCGCCGACGAGATCCCGTTGGCTCGGCTGATCGAGCAAAGGATGGTCCGGAAGATCTTCGGGCCGTTCGAGATCGAGATCGAGAAGGAGAAGCCATGAAGAAAGAAGAGGTCGACCATCCGGATCACTATCGGGCCAGTACCGGCCACGAAGTGATCGACGTGATCGAAGCGTGGGGGCTCGGATTCCACCTCGGGTCTGTCGTCAAATACATCGCCCGCGCCGGCCACAAAAAGGATCTCGTCACGGATCTCAAGAAGGCCCGGTGGCTTCTGGATCGAGAGATCGAGCGGCTCCAGAAGGAGATCGCCCAAGACCCGAATGCTCCACCGGCCGTCACGAGGTTCGATCATCGTGTGGCAGATCTTGGAGCCGGGATCGCCATGTGGCGAGTCGACTGGGTCCTGGGCAACACGCCCGTCTACGGGATCATCAACGAATCTCGCGGCATCTCGCTTACCGACGCCAAGCTCTCCGCGGCCCAGATGATCCGCGAGTACGGCGGCCAGTACGGCGACCGGCCCGTCACGATCCGCCGAACGTTCGGAAACGGCAAGCCGATCAACTCGGTCCCGGACGCCCGCGGGAAGATCCGGGACACCGGCCCGACGACGTGCGCGATCGACTGGGACGAGACGCTCGAACGAAACCCCCAGAGTCCGGATCCGACCAAGCAGGCCGTGATCGACCTGAAAGAACGCGGGAAGATCGGCGACGTCCTGGTCCAGTGGGCTGTCACGTGGATCGAAGACTCCGACGATGAAGATGTCGACGACACCAAGGACGCCAAGATCGACATCTACTGCGTCGTCGGCCTGTCGAGCAAGAACCGTCCGCAAGTCAGGCGCTTCCGCCACAGAACCTACGCCGAAGCCGTCCGGGAGTGGCGGACCGATTCGAGCCGGATTCCCCTCGGAGGGCCGCGCGCCGAGCAGATCGCCGAGCAAGTCCGCGAGAAACTCGAAGCCTTGAAGGCCGATCCGGCTTTCCCGGTCCGGTAGCCTCCCTCCTCTCACGACCCCGACGAGGTCCAGAATGCCCAAGTCTCCCGCGCCGCCCAGACGGCCCAAGCGGCCCGAGATCCCCCCGGCCCTGACGGTCGCGGGGATCGACATCGACACCGTTGGTCCGGACTCCCTCCAGGAAGGAGACTCGGATCTGGTCCCGGCCTGGGATCCCGACTACATCCTGGAGCCGGACGTCATGGAGCCGCTGGTCCTGGCCGCCAACCTCGACGTCCCGATCATGCTGGTCGGCCCGATGGGGGCCGGGAAGACCACGTCGATCGAGGCTCTGGCGGCTCTGATCGGTCAGCCGTGCTTGCGGATCACCTTCAACGGCGATGTCCGAGCTGCCGACCTCGTCGGATCCAAAGAGGTCTTCCAGACCGACCAAGGGCCTTACACGGAATGGCAGGACGGCCTGATCCCCAGGGCTCTTGACCGCCAATGGTGGGTGATCCTCGACGAGTACGACGCCTGCCCGTCGAAGATCACGTTCGTCCTCCAGTCCCTCCTGGAGCCCGGCCACCCCCTGACCCTCACGAGAGGCAACAAGATCATGCGGGCCCCTAGCGGATCGCGGTTCCGGATCTTCGCGACGTCCAACACCGTCGGGGGCGGCGAGGAGACCGGGCTGTTCACCGGGACCGTCCAGATCAACAAGTCCCATCTATCTAGATTCGCCGGTGTCCGGGTCGGCTACATGGCCCGGGAGCGCGAGGAGATCGTCCTCCAGGGCAAGTTTCCCCAGGCCAACCCCGCGATGATCAAGAAGGTCGTGTCGGTCGCGGTCGAGGTCCGAAACGCCTTCGGGATCGGATCGTGCTCGGTCCCGATCGCGCTCCGTCAGACGATCCTTTGGGTCCGGGCAGCCGAGCGATTGATCCAGGGTTGCTCGTTTCAACCAATCACGGCTTATCAACGAGGGCTGGCGTTCGCGGTCGGGTCCCTGATGGATCCACGCGACCGTCAGTTCGTCCAGGGCGTCGCCCAGCGGGTCTTTGGAGGTCCGGGATGGTGAGCGCCCCTCCGGTCTGGTTGGTCGGGTACTTCGAGCGCCTGGCGTCCAGCTTCGCCCGTCGACTCGGGATCACCGTGATCATCCACGGCGATGTCGCGATGACCGATCTCGAATCCCTGACGATCACGCTCCCGGAGGAGTTCGAGCACGAGACCGACCCGGGGCGCCGCCAGATCCTCGAAGGGTTCTTCGACCACGAGGTCATGCACGCCCTAGAGGAGATCCGCCAGACCGATCCGGACCTGAAGCCGAGTCGGATCTACCGGAAGATCCTCGACCGCTTCAAGGTCTTGGGGTTCGTGTTCAACATCGTCGAAGACATCCGGATCGAGGCCCGTGCGGCTCGACTCTGGCCCGGGATGGGGGACAACATCGAGGCCATGAATCGATCCGCCTTCCCGGAGTGCGGCAAGCGGTTCCGGGCTAGACTGGCAGACACGACCAAGAAGCCGGTCCTGGACGTCGTGAAGCTGACCTACGTGGTCATGGCGGCCCTTCAGGATCGCTGGACCGTCGAACTACTAGGGGACATGCCGGACGACCTCATGGAGCTGTACTCGGTCGTGACGGGGGAGATCGCCGATCTCTATCAGGATCCGGCTAACTTCGACGATGCCGTCCCGGTCGGCGAAATGTCTTGGGCGATCTGCGAGCGCCTGGAGCGGCTGATCAAGATCGAGGATGGCGACAAAGGCGAGCCCGACCCGAAGGGCGGGAAGTCCGAAGCCCAGGGGGGCGACGAGAGCCAGGACGGCCAGAAAGGCCAGAAAGGCGAAGGACCCGGCGGGGAAGGAAAATCCGAGAAAGAGAAGACGGACCCGGCTCAGCCTGGCGCCGGAGAGGGCGACGACACGACGCCGATGGACCCGGCGTCACTGATTCGGGCCGGTGGGGTCGGCGGGCCTCCGCGCCCGGCCTCCGAGGATCCACCCGATGAATCGCCCAAGATTCCCGGCGATCCGCTTGCCGCTTTGTTCGGGCTCGTCCGAGGAACGATCCGGGCCCTTCGGGATCGCCCTTGGCCGGGAGCGGCCCGGTACGACCGAGCCGTAGATCTCAATGCGCCTCGTGATCCCGCGGCCCTCCGGAGGCTACAGGCGGGTCGGCGCGATCTCGCCCAAGTCGCCGCCACCATGCAGACCGGACTCCGGCGTCGGCTCCGGGCCCCCGAAGACTGGATCGAGCACGATCTCGACGAAGGCGATCTCGACGACGACTGCTTGGCCGATCTCGTCATGGGCGACCGGGACGTCTTCTGCCGGGAGCGCCATGATGCCTGGGTCCTCCAGGGGGTCGGGGGGTCGGTCCTGCTCGACCTAAGCGGATCCATGGAGCCCAACAAGGTCCTCCTCCAGCAATCGGCTCTTGCGATCGGCGACACCCTGGACGGGCTCCGGGTGCCGTTCGAGATCATCGGGTTCCAGCACCTCTATGGGATCGGCCACTCCGCGAAAGTCCGGAGGGCCGACGTAGAAGCAATCATTCGGCAGATCGCCATTGACTATCAGACCCCGGTGTGTAAAGAAGGAACCTGGGCCGGCTGCCCTGACCGCGCCAAGATGGCCGGTCAGGGCTACACCCGGTGCCAGCCGTCCCGCTATGACGTCGTGAAAGGATTTGGATCCAGATGGCCAGAACGGGCGACTTCGGTCTTCGGTCTTCAGCCTTGCTCCGACAACGACGACGCGGCCGCGATCCAGTTCGTTGCCCGGCGGCTCCTCGCCCATCCGCTCCGAGCCCGGTTCCTGCTGGTCCTCTCGGATGGACTCCCAAGCACTTGGATGGGGGGGTCGATCGACATGCCCTGGATGCTCCAGGAGACCCTAAAGGCGCTCGAATCGTCCGGGGTGCGGTGCGGGGCGATCGGGATCAACTGCGACCACGTCCGGCACCTGTACCCGAAGTACAGGATCGTCAAGGACATCAAGGAACTCGCGGAAGCGGCGATCTCGTTGCTGGGCGAAATGCTCCGATAGACTACTTGGGGATCGCCAAGCAAGCCACGGCCGATCTACGCCCCCAGGGCATGTTGGATCGTGACGATCTAGCCCAAGAGGCCGCGATCGGGATCTGGCTGAACGAGCACCGAATCGATCCGGACAGGCCGGAGCCGGCTCAAAAACGCTTCCTCCGGTTGTCTGGCCGCCACGACGCCCTGAACGCGATCGACCGGGAGCGACGCCGCCGTGGCCTGCCGGTCCAGAAGCGCGACGAGGACGACGAGGATCCGGCCGAGCGGGTCCCGGCCCCCAGATCGGTTCAGCCGGACTATCAGGTCCTCATGGAAGAGTTCCGGTGGGTCCTGATCGTCTTCAAGCTAGCCCTTGAAGCCGAGCTGACTCCGGCCCAGCAGATCGTCAACCGAAGGATCTGGGGCGAGATCGACGCCCCGTACCCACTGAGCGACGGATCGTTTCGATTCCACCGCTGCGCGATCCGTCAACGGGCCCGAGAGTTGGCCCACCGGGAGGATCTAGAATGGCTCGGTTCGCTGCTGGATTCAGCCTTGAAGGGCGTCTGAGGCACCTGGATCCCCCGGAGTGCTTGGGCCAATACCTCGGAGAAGGGCCCGGTCCGTGTCGATCCGAACGGGACGCCTGCATCTGGGAGCACCAATGCCTGTCCTATCAGGCGTGGTGCCGGACCCACGAAAAGGATCCGAAGCGGACCCGGACCTGGATCTCCAAGAAACGGCCGTTCCCGGACTTCGTGGCGGAACTGATCAAGAAGGTCAAGGTCGTCTACGGGCCCGGGACTCTGCCCCGCCATGCGTTGCAGTTGTGGGGGCGGTTCCAGGACGCCCTAGAGATAGCGGTCCGACGCGAAAGCTCCGGGAAGGTCTTGCTGGCCGAGGGCCCCGAGACCGCCAACATCGGCGATCTGTATGTGGCGATCGGAGGCGGGATGTACCGGACCCGTCGGATCAAGCTCAAGACCGACGGCTCTCCTGGGGGGAATATTCGGTTTGATCCCTGGATCGTCCGATATTCCCCGACGGATCGCCTGACGTTCGACGCGACGATCCAGTTCAACGTCGATCCCGTGACGTTCCTGGAAGACTTCCCGGAGGCGATCGACTTGGCGTTCCGATGGAGGATGGCCCCGAAGGACGTCGAGGCAGTTCGGGTCGACCCCCGGTACGTGACGGACTTCGCCCGAATCGCCGCCCGGCTGGCTTGGTCCCAACGAATCCCGCGGATCCAGGTAATACGGGGGAGGTTGGTACTTGCGATGAAAGGATCTCCGAGATGGGCGTGACCCTTGAGGAAATGCGGGCCAGACTGGCCAAGAAACCGCCGGAGCCGGATCCGATCGAACTGGCCGGCGAAGACGAAGATGATCTCGATCTGGACCTCGAAGCCATGCGGTCGGGATCTCGGCGGGGCCATTTCGAGATGGTCTCGCCGGTCGGAGATGACCTGCGGCTGAACTTCGGGAAGCACAAGGACCGGATGGTCTCGGAACTGATTCAGTCCAACACGGGCCGCGACTACCTGGACTGGATCTCGACCAAGGCCAGCCGGATCCCGATGGCGGTGGTCGAGCGAATCAAGACCGCCTATCAGGTCCAGATAATCCGGGCCAAGCGGGGCGCACCCCTGAAGGTCGCGACGACGGCGCTTTCGAGCAGGGCGATCCTGGATGATCTCATGGAAGACGGGATCCTCTCGGCCGATCAAGTCGCGGAGTTCATGGCCGCGTGGGGCAATCATGTCTGACGACTTCGTCAACCTCCACACGCACGCCGACACGTCCGCCTTCGACGGGATGGGCCGGACCGAGGTGTTCGCCCGCCGGGCCGCGGATCTCAAGCAGCCGGCCCTGGCCCTCACCGACCACGGGACCGTAAGGGGCCTCTGGGGGGCCGCGAAGGCGTGCCGGGACGCCGGGATCAAGTTCCTTCCGGGGATCGAGGCGTATCTCTGCGACGATGCGACCCAGCGGGGGCTCTCGGACGATCAGAAGAGCGCGATCCGGGAGGGCAACCCCGACAAGGCGTCCCAGAAGACCGCCCTGAAGGCCGCCGAGGCCAGGCAACGAGATCGCGATCACATTACGATCTGGGCCGAGACCGAAGAAGGACTCCGGAACCTGTACCGGTTGTCCAGTTGGGCCTGGCATGAAGGGTTTTATGTAAAGCCGCGGATCGATTTGGCGCGCCTGGCGATCTTCAACGAAGGGCTCCTGGTCTCGACCGGATGCCCGACCGGGGTGATCTCGTCGCCTCTCCGGGCCGGCAAGACCCAAGAAGCCATGGCGCGGCTGGACGATCTCGCGGCCATCTTCGGGGATCGACTCTACGTGGAGATCATGCCGCACCTGCTGGACGGGACCATCACGGTCGCCCCCCAGTTGACCCGTCTGGCCCGCCAGCACGGGCTCCGGATGATCGCGACCCAGGACGCCCATTACCCCAAGAAGTCCGACTCCAGGGCCCAAGACGCGCTACTCTGCATCAACACCCGAGACAAGATGTCGAACCCGGGCCGGTTTCGATTCAGCGCTCCGGACTACTGGCTCCGGACCCGGGCCGAGATGGCGGAAGCGTTCCGGATCAACCTGCCGTCGATCAAGTCCAGCTTGGTCGAGCGGGCCCTCGACGAGACCTGTGAGTTCGCCGAGCGGGTCACGGCCAAGATCGAGCCCGCAAAGCCCGGGACCTACCTGGCGAGCCCGGATCTACCGGACCACCTGGAGTCTTACGACGACTGGCTCGTCGAGCTATGCGGACAGGGGATCGTGAGCCGACTCCACTGCGAGCCCGGACGGGCCCCGCGTCGCTATCTGAAGCGGCTTGCTGAGGAGTTGGAGTTGATCTCAGAGCTTCAGTTCAGCCCGTACTTCCTGATCGTCCACGACATCTGCCAGTTCGGAGACCGGGCCGGAATCTGGCGCGGGGCCGGGCGCGGGTCGGGCGCCGGATCGCTAGTCAACTATCTTCTGGGGATCACCGAAGTCGATCCGCTTGTGCATGGGACGATGTTCGCGAGGTTCATTTCCCGAGGACGATCCGACCTTCCGGATATCGATATCGACTATGCATCGGATCGTCGCGATGAGGTCTTCAGCTACTTGATCGACCGCTATGGCCAGGACCACGTGGCACGGATCTCGACCACCAACCGGCTCGGGGGCCGGGCGGTCCTGCATGACCTGGCCCGAGTCTTTTCGATTCCCGACACCGTGGTGGCCCCGATCGCCAACCTGATCGTCGAGGCCATCGACGAAGAGACCCGGGAGTCCGAGGACCCGATCGCCGACATCATCCGGAACACCGCGGCCGGGCGTGACTTCGCGGCCAAGTACCCCCAGATCGCCAAGGTCGCGTCGGCCCTGGACGGCCAGATGCGGTCCGTCGGGGTCCACGCCGGTGGCGTCGTGGTTTCGTCGGAACCGCTGCGCGATATCGTCCCCCTGGAGACCAGAGCCCAGGGGAAGACCCGGATCACCGTGACGGCCTTCGACAAGGACGAGGTCGAGCAGGCCGGGCTCGTCAAGATCGACGTTCTGTCCGTGACGGCCCTGACAACGTTGCGGCTTGGATTCGAAGACTGAAGGAGGATCGAATGAGACGGCTTGAGGTTCAACGAGGCGACGCCTGGATCGAAGTGTTTGGGGGATGGACCGGCCAAGTCCAGATTGGAGAACGAGTTCGGATATCGGAGCCCGACGGGACACTCGTCCGGGAAGGGCGGGTTGTCAAAGAGCCTCGTCGCTGCTCGTCTGTTCCGCCGTTCAGTCCTGACTCGGACGGAGAGAACGAGATCGTTGAACTCGACACCGACAGCGAGGAGATCAGTTCATGAGCGGCTCGACGATCCGGCTTAGTTTGGACGTTTCCCCCGAGTTGAACGCGGCGCTCGAATCGCTAGCGGATCGCCTTGGAATCACGAAAGCCGATGTCTTGCGGCGCGCGATCGTCCTCTACGACGTCGCCACAAAGGCGAAAGCCGCCGGCCAGCGAGTCGGAATCGCGCGATTCGACCAGATTATCGCGGTCGAGATCTTGATCTAGATGCGGGAGCGAGCCAGGAGAGGATCCCGAATGAACGCCACCACCGTGACCCAATACCTTGTCCGAGAGGCGTGCCGATTTCGATCCCGAGGGAAGTACGGAGAAGGACGGATCCTTCTCGTTGCGGCCTCGGTGATCGCCGATGTCGTCGAGGCCATCGAGTTTGACCAATTGAAGGTCGCGATCTATTCGGTTCTGGCTTATGAACGGGGGCAAGACTGGGATCGGCTTGATGCGGCCGCTTTGAGACTCGAAGGAGGATCGCTATGAGTGGCGCCACAAGCGTGTTCGGAGTGATCGCAAGACGGCTTCCCGAAGAGGAGGTCACTAGCTCTGCGTTCGAGATCGAAGAAGTGTTGGGGGCGGACGATACTCTGCCGGCTGATCCGCTCCGGCGTAGTGAGTACGATTGGATCTGGGACTCGCTGACCTCGAACGGCCTGGAGTCTTACATTGACATCGACGATCTCCCCCAGAGAGGCCGCTTCCTCCTGACCGGCTATATGACCGGATCATACGACTACTGGGGCGAATACGACGAAGACTTCGTCGTGCTGGACGAAATCCGAGCCTGGTGGTCCTGGTTGGCCAGGCTGCGGTGGTACATCTGGATCTGGACGCGGGAACGAGCCAGGAGGATCAGATGATCGACCAGGATCACGACCGGAAGGTCGAATATGCCCGCGAGACCATGAAGTGGATGTTCGGATTCGTGCCGGAGGAGGAGCCCTGATGAAGCCGTCCGAGATCGACCTCCACGACCCGGCAGTCCTCCAGGCGTTCACGGACGGACGATTCGGAGGGATCTTCCAGTACGACACCCCGGGGTCGCGCCGGCTGTGCCGGAACTTCACGTTCAGGACCTTCATGGATGTTGCGACGATCACGGCCCTCAACCGGCCCGGCCCGGCCAAGTCTGGGCTGGCGGTCCAGTTCGTCGAACGCGCCATGGGGAGAGCCCCGATTCCGCCCCAGCACCCGAAGGTAGAGGCGGTGTTTCGGGAGACCTGCGGGGTGCCGGTCTTCCAGGAGCAGGTGATCCGGTTGACCCAGGACGTCGCGGGATTCACGGTCGAGGAAGGAGACAAGTTCCGGAAGGCGGTTGCGAAGAAGAAGGGTCTAGAGGAGATCCGGGACAAGTTCATCCAGGGAGCGGTCGTCCATGCCCCGATGTCCGAGAAAGAGGCAATAGACCTATACCGATCCATCGAAAACTTCGCGAGTTATGCTTTCAATTTGTCGCACTCGGTAGCCTACGGAATGACTGCGTTTTGGATGATGTACCTGAAGGTCCATCGCCCGGCGGCGTTCTACCGGGCCGCTCTCTCGACCGAACCGAAGCCGCCCGATCAGGTTCGACTGGCCGCAGAGGCTCGACGATCCGGGATCCCGGTCGGGCCCCCGGATGTCTGTTTCTCAGAGGAGCACTTCGGACTACGGGCCGGCGACCACCCCGAGATCGTGGGACGCCTCGCGGACATCAAAGGCGTCGGGGCCGCTACCGCCACCATGATCGCCGCGGCCCGGCCGTTCCAGAACCTTCAGGACTTCTACGACCGAACCGCCGGGGCCGGGGTGCGGGGCATGACGGTCAAGACCTTCCGGCTCCTGGCCCAGACAACCGCGTTCCGGTCCCTGTTTCCTCATCAGCGGATCTTGGTTCAGAATGCTGATCTCATTTGGGACCTGCTCCGGAAGGGCATCGAGCCGGTCCCGGACATGCGGGCCAGCAAGATCCCGGACCTGAACGACTCCGAGATCGTCGACCTCGCGGCCCCGGTGTATCCGCTCTACGCGAGCCTGAACGGGACTGACCAGTTGTCTTTGGCGACCGACCGGATCCATGCGCTCGCGAACGGCAAGCGCCCAATCCTCTCGCTCGACGAGATCGACCTGGATGTCCAGGAAACTTCCTTGGTGGTCGGGTATCTCGGGCAGTTCCGGATCTTCCACGGAGACCCGAAGGTCGGGCAGGCGATCCTGTCGTGCTCGTCCGGGCGCGAGCTGACCTGCCGGATCGACGCCGATGTCCTGGAACCGAACCTGGCGCGCCTAAAAGCAGGGACAGTCCTGTTGGCGGTGGTCTCGACGACCGGGCGCGGCGGAGCACGGCTCGAATGGCTCCGGGATGCCCGAGAACTCGTCGAGGACGACCTTGACCCCGTCGCGACCTACTTGCTCCGGCCCCCGGACGTCAAGGACCATACTTCGAGGTTGACCGGACTCGGGGAAGGAAAGTGCCTGCGGGTGTGTGGAATCATCATCCGGGCCAGGCGCCATCAGGACAAGAAGGATCGCTGGATGAAGACCGTTACCCTGGCCGGACCGAGCGGGTTCGCCAGGTTCCTTGTCTTTTCGCGGCGTTGCGAGAAGCGAGACTCCGGGAGGCTCCGAGAGGGCCGGGACGTCGAGGTCCGGCTAGAGCGGTTCTGCAAAGACGGAATTTGCTTGTCCGATACCGAAGTTAGAAGACTCGACCAGGATACCGACAAAAAGGGCTTGCCTAAGCCTATCTCGGCGCGATAACGATTGAGCAGGAAGTGATTCGCCCAGATCGGGCACCAACGCGCAGACCGCGCCGAAGAGGAGACCAGATGCCGAAGCCGCAGCCCAGTTCCAAGCCGTCCAAGAAGATCGCCCCTGCCCCGCCGGTTCAGCCGCCCAAGCCGCCCAGCAAGCGGGACATGAAGACGATCTCGTTCGCCGACATCCTGAAGGCCAAGGGAGTCCCGGAGGACGTCCTGAAGCCGCGCGACATCGGGCCGATGATCCTCGACGCCGTCAAGGACGGGCACGCGAAGGTCCTGATCACGGGCCTCGGGACGTTCTACGTCGGGGAGGTGAAGGGCCGGACGATCGTGACCCCGGTCGGGACCCCCGACGGCGTGCCGCGCGAGATCCAGACGTCCGACGCCAAGGTGCTGCGGTTCCGATCCGCGAAGGTCTTCTCGGACATCCTGAACGATCGCCCCCTGGAGACCGGCGCCGGCAAGCACGCCAAGAACGACGCCCGCAAGGCCGCGATCGGTCAGAAGCCCGCCAAGCGCGCCCCGGCCCCCGTCGAGGCGGACGAGGACGAGGCCCCGGCGCCGCCGCCCAAGAAGGTCCCGAAGGCCGCCGTCGCGGGCGCGAAGGCCCCGGCCGCCAACAAGCCGGTCCCGAAGGCCGCCGCCGCGCCCGTGAAGGCCCCGGCCCCGAAGGCCGCCGCCCCCGCGGCCCCGAAGGCCGCCGCCCCCGCGGCCCCGAAGGGCAAGCCCGCGACGAGCGCCAAGGTCCCGCCCCCGCCGGCCCGCCGGAAGTAATCGGCCCCTCCCCCGATCAAAGAGGAGGTCCCGTGAAGGTACGCCGCCCCAGCAAGTCGATCGAGCCGGCCCTGAAGGTCTTGGTGGCCGGCTCGATCGACTGGGACGACCAGATCACGATTCGGTCGTCTCTGTCGATCTTCCCCAAGACATCCAAGATCGTCCATACCGGGTCGCGGGGTGCGTGTGCGCTTGTCGACCTGGAGGTCCGGCGGCTCGGGTTCGGGCGGGTCGAGGTAGTTCTGGCCCGGTTTCAGGAGTACGGGATCGACGCCCCTATGTGGCGGAATATCGAAATCGTCGATCTGATCCGGCCCGACTTCGCGGTGATCTTCCTGATGTCCCGGAACCCGTCTCTGGACGATCTGATCGCCCGCCTGGAACCCGCCAACATCCCTGCCTGGATTGTCGACTGACCCCAAACAGGGCCATGACGGTCTCGGTACTGAGCCCGTATCGACAAACCGGCCAGGACGCCATGAAGAAAAAAGACCCGATCGACATCGACTCAATGGTCCGCGTCTCCAACGACCCCTGGGGGGACTCCGAAGACGTCCCGTCGCAGATCCGCCAGGTGGCGCGTCGGTGCGGCACCCTCGTTCGGGAACTGGCGATCGCCGAATCCCAGTATCGCCACTGGGCGGCCGGGACCGCCAGGGCTCTCGCGGACGAGCATCAGGGGCCCAGACCGCTCTCGGCCGACAAGATCAAGATCCTGATCGAGTCCGACCCCGAGTTCCTGGTCCATAAGGGCGACATCGCCCGGCTGGCCGGGAAGCTGGAGGAATGGCGGGGAAACCTGGACGCTCTGCGGGCCAAGCGGGACATGGTTCGGGAGCGGATGGCGTATGCCCGGACAACCTACGGGACAACTGATCCGACCTTCGATCCTGGCGACCAGGATCACAACACGGACGATACCGAAGAGGAGGACACTGATGAGTGATCACGAACTCGATCTCACCGGAATGCGCCAGCAGGCCAAATCGACCGGCGGCAAGACCGAGCGATGGGACGTGCCCCGCGGGGTCACGCGGGTCTTCGTGGCCCCGCCCGGCCCCAACATGGAGCGCCGTCCCTTCATCCTCTACGACGTCCACTTCGGGCTGAACCAGGACGGAGCCTTGGCGATCTGCCTGGGCGGCCGGAACCGGCTCCTGAAGTCGGACTACTTCCGGAAGCTGGTCTCGGACGTCGGGATCGAGATCTCCAGCGCGACCCGGTGCGAGCCCTGCGTGGCGGCGGCCGGCGGCCGGCGGATCAAGTCGGGCGTGAAGCCCGACGACATCAAGGCGAAGTCCCGCTACCTGTGGCTGGTCCTGCCGTGGCAGGACAAGCGCGGCGAGGATCTCGACGACGACGACCGCAAGTGGCTCCCGGCGTTCCTGCCCCCGACCCTGTCCGAGAAGATCGTCGAGGTCTTCACCCAGCACCACAAGGAGAACCCGCTCACGAATCCCAAGGCGGCGATCCTGATCAAGATCATCCGGGATGGCAAAGGTAAGAACGACACCAAGTACGACGCCAAGATCGACGACGACTCGCTCGCGTCGCCGATCAAGCTGCCCCTCCAGTACCGGAAGGCGCTCGCCGAGGGCCAGGTCGAGGGCGGGGACTTCGACCTGTTCCAGATCCTCGCCCGGTCCGCGAAGTCGCCGGACCAGCTCAAGGCGATCCTGGACGGCCAGGAGTGGGACTCGGAGTCCGTCGAGGAGGGCCAGAAGCGCTGCCTGGGGGTCGATTACGATCGGGACTCCGAGGAGTGCGGGGATTGCGACGACGCCGAGGACTGCCGTCGCGCCATGAAGAAAGCCGCCGCCAAGAAGTCCGCCGTTCGGGGCGCCCTCCGGGACGATCCGCCGCCCAAGAAGGGCAAGTCCCGGCCGCCGGTCGAAGAAGACGATCCCGAGGACGACGACATCCCGGCGTTCGAGTCCGAGGAAGAGGAGGAAGAGGAAGACGAAGCTCCGCCGCCCAAGAAGTCCGGCAAGAAGGCCAAGCCGGTCGTCGAAGAGGATCCCGAGGACGAAGACGAAGAGGAGGACGAAGAAGGAGACCCCGACGAAGACGACGAGGAGGAAGAAGAGGAAGACGAAGCCCCTCCGCCGCCCAAGACCAAGAAGAAGTCCAAGCCGGCGCCGGTCGTCGAGGAGGATCCCGAGGACGAAGAGGAGGAAGAGGCTCCGCCGCCCAAGAAGTCCGGCAAGAAGACCAAGCCGGTCGTCGAGGAGGATCCCGAGGAGGAGGAAGACGATCCGGACGTCACGTCCATTTCGAAGCGGCTCGACGCGGCGCTCGCGAAGTCCAAGGAGCGCGCCAAGACGACCAAGATCCCGAAGGGCGAGCCGCCGCGACCGCCCGCCAAGAAGACCCAGGCGCCCCCGCCCCCGCCGCCCAAGAAGACCCGCAAGCCCTGATCCCCCGAAGGAGGTCCAAGATGGTCCGTGGCCCCACAACTCACCGGGGGGCTCCTGCCCCCCGGGGCCCGGCCACTGGCGGGTTCGATCTCCGGAAGGTGATCAAAGCCGTCATGGCCGATTCGAAGCTCAGCAAAGGACTCGACATCTCGGTCGCGTCAGACACGAGGAAGGTCTCGTCGTTCGTGTCCTCCGGAGCCCCGTCCTTGGATGCCGCGATCGGCGTCGGAGGCTACCCGGGAGCCCGGATCATCATCGCCCACGGGAAGGAGTCATCCGGCAAGACCACCTTGGCCCTGCATGGATGCCGATCCGCCCAGGAGGCCGGAGGCGCGGCGATCTTCGGGGACGTCGAGAACGCGCTCGATCTCGACTACGCCGAGAAGTTTGTCGATCTCGACAAACTCGGACTCTTCCAGCCCCCCCATATCGAGCGCGGCTTCGACCTCATGGAACGGCTGATCGTCCAGACCCGAAAGGATCTCGGGGAAGGGCCTCCGATCTTCGTGGTCTGGGATTCCCTCCAGGCCGCCGAGTCCCTCCAGGGCGAGAAAGCCGGGTACGAGAAAGGAACGTGGTCCCCGGAGTCCCGGGCCTACTCGAAGGTCTTCCGGAAGATCCCCAAGATCCTTCGTCGCAACGACGCGACTCTGTTCAGTGTCTCACAGGTCCGGATGACCTCGGGAGTCGGGAAGTTCGCGCCTCCGCGAGAGAAGATCGGCGTCGGACAAGCCCCGATGTTCTACGCAAGCGTGATCATCGACACCCGACCGTTCACCCCCAAGAAGGGGATCGCATCCAAGATCAAGCTCGACGACGGGTTCTGGCTTTGCTCGACATGCCGGAAGAACAAGGTCTCGGCGCCCTGGCGGACCGCGGTGTTCCCGATCCGGTACGGGATCGGGATTGACCGCATGGCCAGCGCGCTTGTCCTGGCCGAAACGCTCGGACTCGCGAAGCTGCTCTCGAAGGGTCGGTGTTCGTTGATCGCCGGCGAAGAGGAGCACGAGTTCCTGATCAGCCGGGCCGAGCAGTACATCGAAGACCGGATCGGTCTAGATCTGCTCTGCGCCGAGCTGGCCCAATACGTTCGGGATAACCCGCTCCCGGCCGGCTCGATCAAGAAGGAGATCTCCAGCCTCGAAGACGTCTTCGATGATGACGAAGAGGACGGCCCCGTCGCCAAGATCGCGCCGGCCGAAGACGAGGACGAAGAGGAGCAAGAAGACTCGACCGACGAGGACGACTGATGGACGCCTTCCTGGACGAGATCTTCGTCGGCTGGGACCAATCCCTCAATCACGGTGGGGTCGTGGCGATCGGACCCGACATGGCCGACTATCGGGAGATCGTCTGCCACTACCTCGTCGGGACCGACAAGGCCGCCGTCCCTCGTGGATCCAGAGGGATCCCGGGCGTCCTGCCGGGCCACTGCCGAACGGGGCGCAAGAAAGGCGTCGATCCCGACGTTGTCTTCGTGGCCAAGCTGGCGTTCCTGGAAGACTGGTTCTTTCAGGTCTGCATGGACCTGGCCGGTCGAGCCGCGACCGTCTATGTCGCGATGGAAGACTTTGCCTACGGGGCGACCCAGGGGGCCCACCAACTCGGGGCCGCGGCCGGGATCGCCCGAGTCCAGATGTTCCGGTTTCCGACGTTCCGGCTGCGGCTTCACGATCCGGACTCCCTGAAGCTGTACGGGACCGGCCGGGGTGACGCGACCAAGCACGATGTCATGGACGCCGTCGAGGCTCTCGGGTTCAGCCCGGACGCCTACGGGGAGGAGCCGGCCGAGGATCTTGCCGACGCCCATGTCCTGGCCCAGATGGTCAGGACCGAAGTGGCGATCCGGAAGGGGTTGCTTCGGTATGACGACCTGGCCCCCCATCATCGGCAGATCATGATCCGAGTAACGAAATCGCGACCCGAGGGGGTCTGCACCCGACCGTGGATCCGCGGCGACCTGAGTCGTGATCCGCTCTGACCAAGGAGGTGTCCCGTGGAGCAGCGAATCGTCCTGTCTGTAGTATTCAAGCAGGAGAGTTCGGACGTCCGGATCTGGAGCGCCAGACGGACCATCCCGGGGTTTCCGGCGACCCAATTCGTGATCTCGGCCCGACTCGGGCTACCCCGGGGGACCAAGCGGATCGAGATGGTCCGGGACGGAACCGCGACCCTCCTGTGGGCGATCGCCTCGGTCCCGGTGCTCGGGCCGCACCTGTTCCCGGCACCGTTTATGGCCCGGCACGGGATTGGCCCGACCCGGTGCGAAACCCTTGACGCGAACGATCCGTTCTTCCTGGCGGGAGACCAGCTCGTCGCGGTTTGCGAGGAGAACCCGTGACTCGCCCGACCCCGGAAGAACCAGAGTCGATCCCGACGCCCCACAAGCACGTCTGGGTCGAAATCGGTACATATCGAGATCGCAACGGCCGCTCGACCCCCATGCTGGCGTGTCGGGACTGCGCGATCCTCTTCGAGCCCGCCAAGCCGGGCCGGAAGCGAAAGGACTGACTCATGTGGATCCGGAAGCCTGATGGATCGCTACAAGATGTCGCTCCGACCGAAGTCCATATCTTCGATTCGGTGCTCGTTGTTTCGATGGATCACCACGAGTGCCGGATCGAGTTCGAGAACCCCGTCGAGGCCGCCAAGGCCCTGATCGAGTTCGGGGCGGCGATCCAAACCAAGAAGGACTTCATCGACTTCTACCGGCGGGGGCCGAATCCCTCAGCATCCAGCTACGTCGTGACCCTCGCACGCGGCGACCGCAGGATCGCGACGTGGGTGGTCGACGCTCGCCGGCATGACGATCTGTGGCACGGCCAGTCCCTGGAAGTCGTCGGGTGGAACCGATCAATCGAAGTCGCGATCAAAGACGACCTGGACGCGGAGATCCTGGCGGAGATCCTGATCGAAAGGCTGAACCCGCCCGTCCCGGAGACGCAGCCTGACACCGACCGTGGCACCTGTTGGGATCCCGCCACGCGCCGGTTCTCCAATCCGGACGCCGAAACAGACATCGGAAGCCCGGGATACCGGAACCTCGTCGAGAAGGCGTCCAAATGAAGATCATCGCGTTCGGAGACCTCCACGTCTGTGACGACGGGCTGCTCAGAGATCGCCAGGGCGATCTCGTTACGGTCGAGATGCCGAAGATCGTCAAGTCCGAGCGGCCTGACGTCGTCCTGATTACGGGCGATCTGTCGGGCCGCTCGGTCCCTCACCGGGCCACGCCGGTCGAGCGCGCCACGGTAGTCCTGGGGCTGGCCCGGATGGCTCGGTTCGCCCCGGTCGTGGTGGTCCGGGGCAACCACGATCTGATCGACGACTGGGGGTTTCTGAACCTGATCCGGGCGAAACATCCGATCCGGTACGTCGAACACGAACCGGAGATCGTCCAGGTCGGAGACCTGACGGTCGTGGCGGCCCCCTGGATGGACCGATCGGCGGTCTCGGGCGACTATGCCGAAGCCGTTGCGGAGCGGATCTCCTGGGTCATCGAGGCCGCCCAGAGCCCTGCGATCCTGCTGGGCCACTTCCTGACGTCAGTCTCCCGGATGCCTTCGGGATTCGATCTGATCCAGCGGATCAACCCCGAGACCGAGCCGGTCCTGCCGGTGCGGCCGGACGTGTTTAGCCGCGAGAAGTTCGTGGTGGCGATCATGGGCCATCTGCACGCCGCGACGCTCTGCGACGCCCAAGACCGTGAGTGCTGCCACATCCTCCACACGGGATCGTCAACCTGCCAGGCGTTCGGGGAGCCGATCAAGTCCTACTTGATCATTCAGGATCCTCCCGTCGGCAAGATCCGACTTCACGATCCGTTCGGCCGCCGATACCGGGAAGGCGAGATATCCTGGATCGCCGAGTCAAGACCACTCCAAAACACCCGGCCCCGGTATCGGGTGCGGCTTCGACACGATCCTTCGGTCCCGCCGCCCGAAGTCTGGAGCGACGCTCCGTGGTGGCCGGAGCCGCCCTGCGACGACTTGATCGGCTCCGAGCGGCGGGCCGGATTCCTCAAGGAAGCGTTTGCGGACTTCCGGTTCTCGGTTTCGTTCGAGTCCAAGGAGCCCCCGACCCCGGAGGCGTTCGCCCGATCTTCGGTTCGGGTCCGAGACTGGGAAGCTCAGATCCGCGAAGCCGCGGCCGGCAACAACGCCGCGATCCAGTTCGAGGTCGAGTCCCCCCTGGCGGCCCCCGTAACCCGCGAGGGAGCGTCGGAGATCGCCGTCGACCCGTCGATTCCCGGCAAGGTCCAGACCTACTTGCGCCAGAAACCGGCCCGCCAGCGGCTCGCGGAACTGTCCGGAATCTCGTCGAAAGAGGCTCGCCCGGTCGTGCTGGCCGAACTCGAATCGATCCTGGAGGAACTCGATGCCCGCGCCGCCGACCCGTCCTGATCCGCCCCGCAGGCCCCCGCTAGTCCCGCCTCGTCGGCCCAAGCAGGTCCCGCCTCGCCCGGCTCCGCCGGCCAAGCCGTGGCGATACGAGGCGGAGTCTGAGCGCCGGGCAGGGCCAGACGACGCGGTCGGATCCGCCACCGTCAAGGTCGAGGCGGTTGACGCCGCCGGGATCAAGCACATCCGGGGGCCCCTGGTTCGGGAAGACGTCGTGGCCCCGACCCGGCCGGGCCCGATATCGTTCCGGGTGGACCTTGGGGCGGAAGTCGCCGTGGGGGCGATCGCAACGGTCTCGGTCAAGGTGGGGCTCACGATGCCGTCCGAGATGCACGAAGTCCTCTTGGGCGAAGCCTACGACTGGGCCCGAAGGTGGGTCGCGGATCGGGCTAACGCCGAGATCGATTCCGCCATGGAGTGGGGGCAGGAGTTGATCCAGCGGCGCCGGATCGAGCGCCACGGCAGGAGCAAAGGATGATCATCCACGAGTTCGAAATGCGGGGCGTCCTGTACTTGCCCCCGGTGAAGCTAGACTTCGACGCGATCAAGCCAGGGCTGGTGCCGATCTTCGGTCCGACCGGTGCCGGAAAGTCGACACTCCTGGAGGCCACTGGACCGGCGATCCTGTTCCGGGAGTTCCCGTCCAGGACCAGGCGTCGAGCCGGGATCTCCAAGATGGTCCCGCCCGGCCAGGCCGCCTCGATCCGACTGGCGTTTGATCTTGCCGGCGAACCTTACGAGGCGGTCGTCCAGGTCAGCAAGGCCGGAACTGAAACCGCCACCTTGACCGGCGGGATCGTAGCGACATCCGGAAAGGTTTCGGACTACGACGCCGCCGTCGCGGACCTCCTGGGATCCAGAGAGGTCTTTTACTCCAGTGTGTTCGGGACTACCGAAAATGACTGGTCATTGGTCCGGATCGACCGCCGGGAGCGCCGGCTGGTCTTCCGGCATTACCTGGGACTCGATCGCTTGGAGGCGGCGTCGGGGATCGCCAAGAAGCGAGCGGATCACGTAGCCCGGCTGGCCGAAAGCCAGGACCAGGATCGTCAAGAAGCCGTCCGGCTGAAGGGCGAGATCGTCGAACTCGCCGAGCGTCATGCCGGCCTGAAGCCGAAGATCGAACGGCTCAGCGCCTCGCTCGTCCGGGCCCGAGCAGAACTGTCCAAAGCCGAAGGCCAGGCCGGGACCGAGATCCGGAAGCGCCTTGCGGCTCGCCGGCGCGATCTCGCTACGTCGGCCGAAACTCTCCGGGCCGTCAAACTCGCTCTGGCAGATCGTCAGAAAGCCTTGGCAGCGATCCCCGCAGAGACCGGCGACTTGAGCTTGGAGATCGCAAAGGCCAAGAAGGATCTCGCGAGCGCCCAGTCGGCCGAGACCAAGCTCCGATTCCTGAGCGCGAAACGCGACAAGGCGGCTGACGATCTTGACCGAGCCGAAGCCGATCAAGCGAACCTCAAGACCGTTCCGTGCGGAGGGGCCGGGAGATTCGGGGAGTGCCGGTTCATCCGGGACGCTGCTGGAGCAGCAGATCGAGCCGTGGCGGCGTCCGACTCTGTCGAGGCCGCCAAAGTCGAGATAGCCAAAATCGTCCCTGCGGCAAGTCGCTGTAGGGCTCTGGCCGAGTCCGTTGACGCCGCGACCCGGAAGCAGATCAGATCGGCTCGCGAGCAAGAGCGCCGGACCAACTTGGTAGATGAGATCGAACGGATCCAAAAGACTGTCGAGGCCGGCGAGAAGTCTCACCGGGCCGTCGCGTCAGACGTCACGACTCTGGAGCGACAGGTTGCGGCACTCCCGACAGTGGATCTCGACGGGCTGCACGAGAAGGTCGATCTCCTGGAAGGGTCGACCCAAGAGGCGATCCGTCAGGAATCGCGGTTGGGGGGCCAGATCGAGGAGGTGCGCCGTCAACGAAAGTCGATCCTCTCACGCCTGTCATCCCCGGAAGCGAAAACCGCAAAGGCTCGACTCGGTCCGCTCCGGTGGTTGGCCGAAGCTCTCGGGCCCAAGGGGGTCCAGGCATTGGAAATCGCCAACTCTTGCCCGGCGATTTCGGACCTCGCGACCGAGATCATCCGGCCCTTCGACGACGGCCGGATGCGGTTGATCATCTCGACAATCCGGAACGACAAAGACGATCTCTCAATCGAGGTGGCAGATCGGCTGCGCCAAGTAGCCGGAACCTTCGACGACGTCTCAAAAGGCGAGAAGGTCCTGATCGACTATGCGATCCGGTGGGCCCTCAATCTGTACTGGCGGCAGAGCCAGGCGGGTCCAGAGTACCGGACGATCTGGCAGGACGAGATGACCGATGCGCTGGACCCGATCCGGTCGAGTGCGTTCCTGGGGATGCTCGAACAAGTCTGCCGGCGCGGTCAGATCCGCCACGCCCTCCATGTGACCCACGACACCCGGATCATCGACTCATCCAGCGGAAGCAAGATCCACATTAGCCAGGAAGGTCGCGTTGAAGTCCTCTAACTTGATCGGGTGCCGGTTCCTGAATGGCGCAACCTCCCAGGAGGTCAAGCAAGCCCAGGAAGCCTTTGAATGGGCGGACCAAGAAGACCGAGAGGTCTTCGGACCGTTCCGGAAGATGAAGGAGGTCTGCGGACTGGAACGAACGGACAAGAGGACCCCCGGGGCGATAGGGATCCCGGAGCTAGGCCGCAGCGACGTCTTCGTCGGCCGGGGCCTGTGGGTTCCCCGGATAGACCGGAAGTCCGCCTCGCTCACCCGAGGCCCCAACGTCGGGCTCGTGATCTGCGACGACGCCTGGACCCTCGGGTCTCTTGAGGGGGTGCCCGGGGCCCTTGCGATCCGGATCTTCGAGGTCGACCCGGAGGCGGCCGCGGAGACGGCGTTCGACGCCGTCTCGACGATCGGCGACTTGGCCGCGATCGTCCTTGATCTGAGCAACGTCAAAGATCTCCTGACGTTCCTGGCCGGGAAGACTCGGCTCGCCGAGTACCGAACCGCGCTTCGACGGATCAACATCCCCGTCGCGATCTGCTTCTCCGGCGGGACAATCCCGCTTGGCGGAACCCCGTGGTGCCCGAAAGACCTAAGGCCGATCTTCTCGGAACTCCTCCGAGACATGAAGGGGTTCGACGCGGCACTCCCGAACTGGCCGGGCGAGCGGAGGGACGACATGGTCCCGGAAGTGGTTGCGGGTCTTTCGCTCGCCGGAACCAGGAAGATCGGGATCCGGAAGGCCCAGCTCTACTTCCCGGTGATCGACGCCAGGAGGGTCCTAACGGAGAATCTGGTCCATCGGTATCGCGCCTGGGCCAAACGACTCCGGGGGACGATTCTCCGGGTCGGTCGGCAGCCTGATCTTGATCTCGTGCGGGCCTACTTGGATCCGCTTCCCGAGAAGATCACGAGGATCGATTTCACCTGAAAGGAGAGACCATGGACGCCATCGACCTTTCCCGTATCCAGGACGCCTTCGGGGTCCTCCTGAACGAGCGCATCGAAGTCCACATGAAGGACTCGACCATGATGGGCGGACGGCTGACGTCGATCCGGTACGAGAAGATCCACGTCGGGCAGTTCCCCTGCTACATCGTGACCGGCCTGGTCCTCGACGGATCCGTGGCCGAGACGATCGACATATCGACCGTCGAGGACATCGTCCCGGTCGAGATGCGGATCAACGCCGCCATGACTCGCGCAATGGACGCCGTCAAGGCGCCGGGCTGAGGAGGATCAAATGACTGCGTTCCGAAGCAACATCGAAGCCCTGCTGGACGGGATCGCCATGGCGCTCTCGCACAAGCAGATCGCCGAAGTCTCCTCGACTCTGTGGCGGGCTCTCCCGGGCCCGAACGAGTGGCCGATCTCCAGCAAGACGCGCCGAACGGCGTTCGAGCAGTATGCGGGTCTGACGCTCCGGAAGGGGCGCGACCTGGACGGTCGGATCGCCCGCAAGCACGCCGGGAAGGACCTTGCGGAGCGGGACATCCTGTTCCTCAAGACCCTCCAGACCCTCCAGGAAGCGGCGGCCCCGACCGAACGGACCGGCCGGCGGATCACCATCGACGAGCGAGTCACGTTCGTCCGGGAAGCCTTCAAGACCGGCATCATGGCGTATCTGGCCCTGACGCCCGATCAGGCTCCGGTGGTGTTCACGATCTTGGCCGGCGCCCTGGCTCGGCAGATCGAGCTGCTCTCGGCCCAGCAGGACGGCTGCGTCAAGATCGCCACGGCCCTGAACGCGACCCTGGATCGGATCAAGGCGTCGGCGGCTCCGCTCCCGGATGCGGCGGGAGCGGAGGCATGAAAGCGATCCTCTCGACGATCTTGCTCTGCTGGTCCTTCCTGGACAAATGCCCCGAACCTCAACGCTTCGCCTGCTTGGACCGCCCCCAGCAATGCTACGAGCTGGGGGCGGACGCTCTCCGGACCGGGCAGGACCCGGCCGTGCTGCTGGCGGTCGCGTGTCACGAAGCGAAGTTCTGCTCGGACGCAATCGGAAGGGCGGGTGAACGATCCACCCTCCAGGTGCTCCCGAAGAACTGCCCGGGATGTTCTGATCTGGAGTTCCGGAACCGCGGAGTCGAGATGCTAGATCGCCTGACGACCCGGCATGGACTCTTCGAAGGGCTATGCCACTACCACGACGGGACGACCTGTAAGGACCGCACCTACCCGGCCAAGATCCTCGCCCTGATTCGATCCACCGCAATTGCTTTTCGATAGGCTGCCCCCGGGGCGCGAGGCTGCCCGCTGCCCGCGTGGGGCGCGAGGCTGCCCCCGGGGCGCGAGGCTGCCCCCGGGGCGCGAGGCTGCCCCCGGGGCGCGAGGCTGCCCCCGGGGCGCGAGGCTGCCCGCTGCCCGCGTGGGGCGCGAGGCTGCCCCCGGGGCGCGAGGCTGCCCGCTGCCCGCGTGGGGCGCGAGGCTGCCCCCGTGGGGCGCGAGGCTGCCCCCGTGGGGCGCGAGGCTGCCCGCTGCCCGCGTGGGGCGCGAGGCTGCCCCCGTGGGGCGCGAGGCTGCCCCCGGGGCGCGAGGCTGCCCCCGGGGCGCGAGGCTGCCCCCGGGGCGCGAGGCTGCCCCCGGGGCGCGAGCTAGACCATGTTAGGGGGAGATCGAAGAGGGGTCGAAACGAGGAGAGTGCGGCGGGCTAGATCGTCAGTCCTGCGCGGCTTCCTTGCGGCCCGCCACATAGGCCCCGGCGACCTTGGAACCGATCTGCTTGGGGATCGCCGCGTTCAGGGCCTTCCAGAGACCCGCCACGCCCTCGATCTTCCCGTACTTCCCGAGCGCCATCGCATACTCGTAAGCCGCGTCGTAGGTGGTCTTGTCCGCGGCGTCGAAGGTCTCGTCGAACAGCTCCTTCGCCTCCGCCAGCTCGTCCGGGAGCGCCGGGGTCTTGGGCTTGGTCTGGGCCTTCGGGGGCGGGGTCGGGGCGGGCTTGGTCTTGCCGGCCCGCGGGGGCGGCGGCGGGGTCTCGCCCTCGTCGTCGTCGTCCGGATCCTCGACCGGGGGCGGCTTCGGCTTGCCGGTGGTCTTGCCGGGCGCCTTGGTCGTGGCGCGCGGCGGCGGCGGGGTCTCGCCCTCGTCGTCGTCGTCGTCCGCATCGACCGGCTTGGTCTTGCCGGCGCCCGCGGGGATCTTGCCGGTCTTGGGGTCCGCGACGCAGCGACCGTCGGCGCTCGCGCACGCCTTCGAGTCGTGGACCACCTTCTGGAGCCGCTTCCCGCCGGCCCCGTAGCAGACCACGCCCTCGCGGCCGTTCGTGTCGATCTGGATGATCCGGGCCGCGAGCGCCGCCGACTGGCACAGCATCCGGAACAGGGCCTTCGCGGGGGTCTCGCCGGCCTCGATCAGCCCGTTCGGGTCGATCTTCCCGACGCCGGTCTCGATCAGCCCGAGCATCTCGGTCCACGGGGTCCCGGCCCCGAGCTTCGTGACGTCGATCTTGGTCGACGCGGTCTCGACCATCTGGTCGCGGGCCTTCCCGCGCTTGCCGGTCGCGACCGGGGGCGGGGGCGCTTCCTCCTCGTCCGCCTCGTCGCCGCCCTCGTCCGCCTCGTCGCCGCCCTCGTCCGCCTCGTCCGCCTCGTCGCCGCCCTCGTCGGTCTCGTCGCCGCCCTCGTCGGTCTCGTCGCCGCCCTCGTCGGTCTCGTCCGGGTGCTGCTCGGCGTAGTAGGCGTTCCACTCGTCGAAGTCGTAGGGGACCTCGTACTCGGCCGCGATCGCCTGGACCCGCTCGATGCAGGCGTCGGCGTCGAGGGTCTCCATGACGTACTCGGTCCCGTCGTCCATGACCAGGATCGCCTGCCAGGAGGACCCGCGCCGCTTCGCCGGGGTCGCCCGCATCGCTACCGTCTGGGCCTGGGCTTCCTTCTTGGTCTGCTTTGCCATGTTCGCGATCTCCTTCTGCCCCGCCGGGGCACCGTTTCATTGTGGGCCCCGACTTTCGGAGCACCGCAATTGTGAGGGTAGAATACAGGGGCGAAATTCAGCCGTCAAGCCCTAATGCCGATTCACGCAAAACCGCATAGCTCCAAGGGTTTTCCGACCCTAGCCCCTTTCACCCGCGAGCCATTTTACCTAATCGATAGGGGCCCCGTTAGGGGTGAGAGTCGGGAGATCGATTCGAGACCCCGATAGACTCCTGTAATGACGATTCCGACCGATTGACATTGAAGCGAGGTTGTGCGACTATGATATCGCCTTGGAGCAACCGAAGGAGGATCCTGGATGGAACTGATCGCCAAGACTCGCCTGAACACCTGGGTCACCAAGATCCCGCAGGCCGAAGAGATCGAGATCGACTGGGCTGCCCGGCTCAAGCGGACCGACCGTGCTTCCCCGGAGCGGATCGGCGGTCTGACCCGTCGGGGCTGGATCCTCGACGGCAACCCAGAGGGCTACCGGCGGGTCAGGATCTACGACCCGATCGGGGTCGCGGCGGTTCTGGTTCGGACGAAACGCGACGGCTCGATCGAGACCCGAACGATCGCGATCGGGCTCAACTTCCTCCTGACCGGCCGGGGCGAACTGAAGGTTCACGGGTCAAATGCGACTCTCCTCCGGGTGAGTCCGAGCAACGAGTGGATCGAGGCCGTCGGCAAGAAGTGGACCTCGATCACCTTTATCCCAATGCCGCACTGACGGCTGGACTGGATCAAACATGAATGCGTCTGACGTGGTCGGCTACACCTACGAGCACGACGTCTACTGCCCGGACTGCCTGCCCGGCGGAGTCAACCCCTACGACCCGGACAACGAGGACGAAGTCGGGGCGATCTTCGTGGATTCCGAGTGGGATTGCCCGGGCCCGATCTGCTGCTCCTGCGGAGAGATGATCGAAGGCCCGACGATCCTCCACGACGGCTGCGAGCACGACACGAAATGACGATCCAAACGCCTGGCGGCCCGGTCGGTATCGGGCCCCGAAAGGAGGCCAAGTGAAGCTCTACACCCAGGCGGTCCGGCTGGCCGAAGACGCCATGATGTTCAGCGGATACGGGACTCAAGTCTGCTTCCGGGGCCACGACGACGGATCTGTGATCCTTGTCCCGGGCGCCCGGGAGGTCGAGTGCCCGGCCCTCGGGGTCACGGTGTGGTGCCGAGATCGAGCCCGTCAGCAGCTCGGGCCGTTCAGGATCGTGGCGATCCGGCCCGTCAAGCCGTTCGGATTCGAGATCCACCTGACCCCGACCGACGGGACCCCGTTCCGACTTGCCCGATACGACCACAAGACCCGGCAGTGGTTTCGGGTCCGAGCCGGTAAGCGCGAGGACTTTACTTGGATCGAGATCGGGAAGTTCTACGCCGTGATCCAGGAGGCTAAATGAGCATCGGAGCGGAGATTCGATCCAGGCGGCTTGCTCGTAAGTGGTCCTTCGCGAAACTGGCAAAAGCCGTCGGGATCACGAAGGGTTATCTCTGGAAGGTCGAGAAGGATCGGGCCAGCCCGACGGCCGTGACGTTGGCCAGAATCGCCGCCGCGCTCGGGACCACGACGTCCACGCTGCTCGGCGATGACGCCGCCCACACCGAAGACGTCGCATATTGGCGGACCCGGGCAGAGCTGGCCGAACGGTCTCTTGCGACGATCTTGAGCACCGCGCAAGACGCCCTCGCGGTCGCTCGGAGCCTCGTCGCGGGCTGATTTCCCAATCGTCGCGCTGATTTCCCGCAATCGCGATTGCGGCAATCCCGATACCACGATATCGTCGGTCTTGGTCGCAACAAAACAGCGACCAGGAGGTGAGCATGAAGACCGGAGCGCAGCGGGTGATCGGGTACGAGATCGCGATCGACGGGGAGGGCTGCGGCCAGGGGGTCGTGACGGGCGACCGGAGGAGAAGCGGCCAGACGATCCGCGGCAAGGCAGCCCGGCTCCTCCGCCAAAAGACCCGCCGGGTCACGAAAGTCCCGCCGCTGGACCAGTGGCTCCAGGACCCGACCCGCGGGACCTTCTGGCTCCTGGACGATCCGACCGGCGCGGTCGTGGAGGTCCGGGCCATCGAGATCCGGCCCCTCTCGATGGTCGGGGAGGAGGAGTAAGAAACCCGCCCCCGTTCCGGAGCGGCGCGGGTTTGCTTGAACGCGGCATTGCTGCTATGCTGATATCTCGACATCGCCACTACGGCGAGACTCAGCCGCCCCGGACGGGGCAAGGAGGGAGACCATGAGCCATTCGAGGACCAAGACGGAACGATGCGTGCGGATCTCGGAGGAGCGCTTCGCGGCAGACACCGACGACATGCCGGTCGAGATCTGCTCGGTCGCGATCGTCACGCTGCCCGGAACCGGGAAGATCGAGCTGCGCGACGGAGCCGGGAAGTCGATCTTCCTGACCCCCGACGTCGCGTCGGCCCTGATGGGGGAGCTGCCGACGGCTATCTTCGAGGTTGAGCAGTCCGGACCGTTCCGGGCCGATCCGGCGCCGGAGCCCGCGGCCGAAGAGAACGACGATCCCGACGACGGCCACGAACCC